>Ga0207089_1017_pt1 | contig 50245 bp, 44 predicted proteins | sample Alteio_BWMinHeat_49_FD_153571 | JGI IMG/M metagenome (GOLD analysis project Ga0207089, IMG submission 153571) | Enriched cells from forest soil in Barre Woods Harvard Forest LTER site, Petersham, Massachusetts, United States -... | ecosystem: Environmental > Terrestrial > Soil > Temperate forest >...
ACGCAGCCCATTTTTGATCAAAGTCTAGTGCAATCTTTTTTGCAACGCTATCTTGCTGGATAAAATCAATATACATATTAAAAAAATAATTTTTCACATTTGCCAGACGATCGGCAAAGCGGCGCTTAGATTTATCCGCTATTTCTCGCGCTCCCTGCAACAGCTTGACGGCTTCTATACTTTGTTTTTTATCTTTCGAAACAAGCAGCGCGGAAAATTCGTCCTGATCAACCAACAATTTTGCTTGGCCAATATGACCCCAACGAGCACACCTTCCAATAATTTGGCGTGCCTGCCGTTCAGAAGCGGCAAATGTTTGCAATACACATAAGCCATTAGGATGATTTTGATCCACATCATCATTATTCATTCTAGGCTTTAAGTCAGTTCCTCTATCCATTACTGTCGAAACGGTAAGCCAGCCTGCAACGCCAGCATTAGCAACTATGTGTTCTTCGGTGTAATTTCCTTCTTTACCATCAATCACTGCCTTACTGCCATTCAAGAGTTGTGAATGCAGAATATCTTTATATTTCGCAAATCGCGACGTTGCTAATTCCCGCAGCAAGTGATCATAAAAGCGTTGTGATTTATCAATATCATTGAAAGCAATTAATATCGGCTGTGGTTTTTGATCAGCTGGTGCAAAAAACCAATTACCAAACCATTTATTTTGAGCCAAGTGTTCCAAAATTGAATCGATAATTTTAGCAAAATGATCGCCTTCTCCATTAGCCAAGATTGAATTTTCAATAATTCGTCGATTTACTTTATGAGGAGGTACACGAAATGATTTAATTCCTTGCTCAGCCAATTCACCTAACTCTTCTAACGAACCTGCAGTACCGGTGACACCCAAAAGCCGACCACGAGTGTAATGATGCTCTAATACATTGCGACTGCTCATTGAAGCAATTGGCGCTGTTTCAGGATCAATTGGAAAATCAGGAATACGGCGTTGTTTAAGCTTTTTTTCCATATTTAATCGCGTGTGTACGAATTGATGGACACCGTTACTCCACTCTGCACCTTCACTCACACGCGAATTAGCAAGAATACGGGCGAAAGAGACTTCATAAATGTCACCCTCGGCTCCGCGCGCTTCAGAACGAACAACAAAATCTTTGCCTTCTTTCAATCGACTGGCTGCCAGTGCAGACTCTAACCAAGTGTCAATCTGACGATCAGAGAGTCGTTGCACATACTGTTTATCTTTTTGTAATTTACCAGCCCCATCAACTAATAATTTTCTAGCATGGCGAATATCATCTCTGATTGTCGCATCCGCATTTGTAAATTCTGCACTCTGAATAAAATCGTACAAAATAGAAAAAATCCAAGAAAGATCGGTTTTATGCAATGTTGTAGCATAACGATAATGGGTGCTATCGTCGAAAAAAGTGAAATCCGCTTCGTCAAGAGCCAACGACACAGGATCATGTTGGTGATATTTGATATAGTAAGAATCCAGTTTTTGTTTAGCGAGAAACAATGATAATTGTGCCGTATCTGAATAATTTATCCCATCATAACAATAGTCTGTAACAGAAGTTTGCGAAGTCACAATTTTATTGCCGCGTGGAATACCCAAATAATCAAACACTGGGGAAAATTCTTCAAATGCAACTCGTGCCAGCTCAAGGTTAGAGGTACACACATTTACGGCACCGCCTTCAAACCATAAATTAGCAGCCAGCATCGCCATGATCATGCCTTTGCCTTCACCCGTATCAATTTCTGAAAGAGAACTTCCTTTGTGCAGCACAGCATTCATCACTGAAAGCATTTGAGTGTAAAATGGAAACTTTTTTGTCATACGCCACATTGATTCACGTATCAATGCAAGAAACATTAAGCGGGCATTTTCTTTATCAATATCAGAGGAATGTGCATTCTTGTAAATGGAACGACATTTAACCACCAACTTTTTAATTTCTGCTTCAGTTAAATCTTTAGCGGTTAAATCAACTTCCTTGTCGTCCACTTTACGCAAATAAATGGGATAATCTGGATCATAACCAAAGCGATTAACCAATAAAAATTGCTGTAATAATTGCCGTCGTTCTGAATAAAATAATGGTTTACCCCGCGTAAAATCTTTTGCTACTTTAGATTCTCCTGGAGAAGATGGTGTTAAGTTTTTCATTTCCTCAATCGCACCAACAACACCTAAGGTATTTGGTTCTTTTAAGGTATTAAACTGCACCTTTAACAAGCGGTAACCATAATCAGGATCCGTTGGATTTTCTAAAAACTTTTTGAAATCTCCTTTAGTTAATACCGATTTCATTGTCTTGAAACTTGGCGAAGGACGCATATCAATCAATTGCTGTAGTGTGGAATGCTCTTCTTTTTTGAGCTGTGCTATTGCTTTAATTATTTCAACTTCATCAAATTCATTCGCATCGCAGCATTGGAAGATAACACGAATAATAATTTGCTGAGCATCAACAATCCTGAACGCTTCAGACTTCGTCTCTCCGCTAGCTTTTATTTCAATTGTTGATTTTTCTTCATCTTGCGGTTTACTTTCTTCACTATCACTAACATACGTTTTTGGTTTCTCAACAGCTTCCACTGGGATAGAGTTAATATTCTGAATAATCGCTAAATACGAAGCAGGGTTTTTAGCTAACAATGAAAAGAGTTTTTCAGTAAATTTTGTATCATTTATTTTTGATAATAAAGTTAATAATGCTAATGTATTTGCAAATAATTCTGAATGTTGCTCAGAATAAGTCTCAATAATTGATAATAAGCGACTAAAGATGGGTGCAAATTTATGGTAATGTTTTATTACATCATTAATAAATGTTGCAGCAGCGACATTTTTAGCCGCTAACGCTAAATTCAGCTTAAACAATTGAAATTTATGTTCACGACTGACTTCTTTAGCACCAAAAATCTTATCGATTGCCAATAATTCAGGCCGAACTCCGAATTTCTTTTCATGCTCTAACAACAGTTTAAAAAAGTCCATCGGGAATGAAAGCTTGGCTGAAAAATCCTTAGCTATTTGGTAAAGAAAATTATTCAAATATTCTAGGTTACGTGGAATTTTTGTATCAGCCGGATCACCACATATCAATCCTAATAATTCAGAAATATCTCCCGGCCATTTTTTTTGAACTTGATTCATCGCATCAATAAATTTTTTTGTTTGTTCGCTATATGCGATCATCGGAGCAATTGAATCTTCAATTCTATCAAATCGTTTCGGCATAAAAATAACACGGATAATATCATTCAAGATTCTGACATCGCCTTGATCAGCTAATTCCAAACCTTTTATATGTTTTTTTAAATCATTAAACTGTAGCTCTTGGATAAAAGCTACTGCGCTCAATCTCCAGGGAGTATTGATAATCCCATCACTATCTGGCAGAGGGGCACTTTTATCATACTGAGCTTTTGTTTTGTAACTCAGTTGATCTACATTGTCGATACTCCTGCGTACAATATAACTTAGCACGTTTTCTTCAGGATCATCGTCTTTTTTAGTTTCATCTTCTAGATTGCTGGCATCGTCAGCAGATTTTTTTGCAAGTCCAAATTTTTTAAGATCTAACTCAATCCCATTATCTGTCGCTGACTTGACCAATACTCTAAAAATAATTTTATCTTCTATATGCGGCAGAATAATAGAACGGCATTGCTTCGGGTCATAGGTACAATTACTAGGAAGATTCATCGTAATATGTTTTTTAACTGACGTACCTTCGATTTTACCGAGTGATTTCAGAAAATTAATAATATCTTGCATCGTTGGTGGAGCCGCTTTTGCATCCTTCCATTCTAAAATAGATAAAATATCAATTAATTCACCATAAGCCACTTTTCCATTCTGCTTCCCAAATTGCTTGATTAAGGGAATAAGCTCCCTAATGTGATTACGTTGAAAATTCACCGTGCTAACAATAGAAAAAACTCTAGCTAATTTTATTCTAAGTTGCTCATCTTCTTTTTCTTCGTCAATAGCTTGCAAGCATTCGACATAATCATTGACAGGCAAAGGGTTATTATTTTTGGCGTAAAATTCAATATGTTTAAAATATTCTTGCCCATGCTGCACAATCTGCACATATAAAAAATCTTGACGTACCTTTGAAAGCTGTGAAAATATCTTGGCTAAAATACTAATTTCATCTAAATTGATCCAGCTCACCTCGCCCATTAACGAGATAAGCTGATCTAGCAAGCCATCAACCTGCTCATCATTATAGTAACTCTGCTTTATCAACCCTTCCCACTGAGTGAGCTGCTTAGCTATATCGCACTGCTGGCCTCGTTGACGTGCAGTGGTGACAGTGAATATAAATGCGATTTTATTTCGCTTCACCATGGAAAGCCATTGGTATTTATTCAAATCAAAAAGAATATTCCACATGCCAACATAGGATTGATAAGGCGCGGAAAATTCTTGAATACCAAGATATTTACTTAACAATGATTTCACACTAGCGACTTCTAGCTGTGCGATATTCTTAACTGAAAGTTTGACGATTTGCTCTTCCGTTCCTTGATCAATCTCCTCAAACTCAACGCGGAGATCCGAGTCACCCACTTCATTTGCTTTAAGCTTCTCCTTAGCCTTAGTTGATTTAAATTCTTCAACACGCATTTCTGCGGTCACCAAACTATACTTTTGATGAACCGAAGCATATGAAACATCATTCGAATTAAAATTCAATGCGCGCAAATTTTCTGCTTGCTCAGTGAAATTTCTCGCTCCGCGCATGACATCGAGAACTCGCGCCATGACAACTTTCATATTAGCCATTTCACCCAGCGGACATTCACTCGGCAATTCAATATAGTGATCTAAGCCTAATTTTTGCTGTCCTATTGTTCTATATTCGTTGCAAAAAAATTCAAATGAGTTAAACAAATCTGCTATATTCGCCCAGCCACAATAACGGATATGCCTGGAACTCAACCGATTCCACCATGCTCGCTGCGCTGGTGTCAGTGCGAGAATTTTTTTAAATACACTCTGTTGACTGTCTTCAACAAACTCCGTCCAATCAAGCGATTTAGCAAAAAAACTATTACGCAAATAAAAATAGGTTTCACCATTGTCAACTTTGTAAAGTTCACTGATTGATTTTAGGAATATTTCTACTCCTTCACAGCCGCTGTTATACAAAATATCGAATAGCCCACACATGTCATCCCGGTCAAATAAATTAAAAATCTTTTCGTATGTGTTGATAAGTCTGTCTGCAAGAGACTTATCATTTGATAGTTTGCTCTCGCCCTGCATATATTTAAATAAAAGATTATGTGACTTACGATAAAATGGACTAACTAAATCCTTACAGCAACTTTCTATATTATCTTTTACAGCATCTAACGTGAATGCATATACTTTTCGCGACTTAATTGCTCCTACAAAAAAATTTGTGTGTTGCACAATACGATTAATTTCACCAAGCCATTGGGTATAAAAGCTTGCGCCACGTACCGGGTCTATCCTTATCAAATATTCACGTAATTCCTGTTTATCATCTTCAATTTTCTTAAAATCTATTATAGTTTGACTTGATTGACGCTCAAAACGCTCAAATTCGCTTTTATCACCCTCCACGCCAAACTGTGCAGGATTTCCTTCCACTCTACATTTAGGTGATTGCGCGCTTATCGTTGGTATGAGTGGATGTGATTCCTCTAGTTTCAACTCGCTATTATAATCGAGCACCAATCTTGGAAATTCTCTCGTATCCTGGACTACTTGCTTAATGACTTTTCCTGTCATCGGATCTTTTATTGGAGGCGGGGCTGCTGGTAACTGTAAATGACGTTCCCCTTCTGTCACTAAGAGAGAAAAACCTTCTGGCAAATAATCTAAATGCACACCACTTTGAAAATGGGAATGACACTCAGCGATTTTTCTGGCCGCAGCTACCGTGACATACCCTATACTTCCCGATTGTGAATCATGGTTACCTGTTAATTTTTTTAGTTTTGCAACACCGTCAATCTTGAGCTCATCTACTAAATCAGCCAGAGCCTCTGTATCAGTTTTTTGGCCATGGTCATATCTCTGAATGCTGATTAATTCTTTATAACCATTATATTTTTTAAAGTTACCTTTCCGCGTTTGCTGATTTTGCGCCACTTGCATTTGTTGTTGCTGTTGTTGCTGCTGCTGTTGTTGCTGCTGTTGTTGCTGCTGCTGTTGTTGCTGTTGTTGTTGCGACTGAGATATTGCGACATCCAATTTAATTTCAGCATTGGCTTTTTTAGAAAGACGTTTAGCGTCGTATTTTATCTCATCATCTTCGGTTGCATCAGGATCATAGGCAGCAAGACGCTCTTCCAATGTAATGACCGTTTTTTCCTCAGACGTACGACTCCCTTTCAGGGCAGCAATTTTCTGCCTACGGCGTTCACGCGCGTCCAGATTTTCGTCTTGTGGCGTCCTTGCTTGCATATTCTTCTTTTAACTAATCTAGTTGGATTGGTGAAATGCTACTTTAATCTTTTAATTAATGCAAAATTTTAACCACGCAGGTGTATTGTGGCGTTGTTGCATAAATCAAGATTCGTCGTTGCGAGGAGCGCTTTTTGCGACGAAGCAATCCAGTTTTTTATGCATTGTTCAGAAACTGGATTGCTTCGGCCTGAAAAGCGGCCTCGCAACGACGATTTTTTTGTGCAAGTTTTGATTTATGCAACAACGCCGTGTATTGTTTCCCATTTGCGACACTGATTGCTTTATCTTATGAGTCCATCGCATTGATTTATAATGATTTAATTATACACAAACATCATATATTGAACAAAACCACCCTATTTTGATATGATGCGCAAAATTAAACCTTACCTAAATAATTAAACGAAGGAGTCATCTTATGCCAAATATTTTTCACGAAATGGTAGCCAGCCCAGAAACTGATCCTGCTCTATTAAATCAGGTTCTTGAAGAAACAAAATTTGATGTTAATGAAAGAGATCTGGTTAGCGGAAAGCGAGCTATCGAATATGCTGTTCGATCCGGAAATCCAGCTATAGTAAAATATTTAGTAGAAGGAAAAAAGGTTAACCTTAGTGCGCGTTTCAAAAATAAAAATTTAATTGATTATGCTAAACTAAATCCCAATCCGGAAGTTTTAGAATATGTATGTCGACCGGAAATCGTTAAACAATTCGAAGACGGCACGACAGATCTGCACGTGGCAGCGATAACCGATAATCCTGATAGAGCCACAAAAGTCTTATCAACCGATCCTGCACAATTGAAGTCTGTTAACCAACGTGGTGAAACCGCGCTAAATATTGCTCTTCGTGAAAACAGGCAAGCTGTTGTCAATGCAATTATTACTCACGAAAAATTTGTTTTGCTAAGTGATCCTGCCAAGCTTGACCCAGTGCACATATCTCACTTACAAAATGCTATTAAAAAAAGCAAAGCAACCGATGTCGAAACAATTGTTGCAGAATATCAGACTGCAATAGATGCAGCTGAAAAAGCTGTCGTGAAAAAAGGTAATGAATTTTATTTTGCTAAAACAGCAGCGCAAATTGCAAGAGCAGATGTTTATGATCATCATGAAGATAAACAATATGGATATGTGAAACAATACCGGAAATATGTAGATGAGGCCACAAATACATTAGCACAGTTAAAACCTGACTTAAGTGGTGAAGTAATGTATCGCGGATCTTGTTTAAATATAGCTTATGCAATGAAATGGATGGAATTAATTAGCAAAATTCCAGGTACTGCACAGAATCAAAAAAAACAGCTTATATATGCAGAGGCGAGATACCTTCATATTGCTAAACAATTACAAGCAATGCAAAAAAGTCCCAGAAAAACAATCGAGGACCTAAAGTGTTTACAAAATGTTTACGAAAAATTACTAGATATTTACGTTAGCATGCGCTCAATATCGGCTGACGATTCCTTTAGAATAACTCAACAATTAGGGCGTTTCAAAAGCCTACAATCAGAACTTGCTGCAGAAATCGAATGTTTCAATAAGCATGATGCGCTGGTGAAAAAGTGGGGAGTGACTCGAGTAGATGTTCTAACTAATGGTGACTGTTTTTTTCTAGCTGCTGCTGACCAACTTAGATTTCAAGGAATCGGTGCACACATTGCCAAATCCGACTGGGATTTACGTCAATTAGCTGCAAAGAGGGTTTTAGCCCATCCAGGATATTATGGCGATTTTTTAGATGGCCACGGTGATTCTGTAACAAAGACACGAAGATATGCAAAAGAAATGCGTCAAGAAGGTGTTTGGGGCGACCAAACAGCAATTAATGCTTTAGCCAGAGCATTAAATGTGGTTATTTTTATTTTGCATAGTAATGGAAATCCCATTATTACAAAACCTGAAAAACCAATCGGCGCATTATTGATGTTCTATGATATAGAGCATAAACACTATCAATCATTGCACTTCGATCCTGAAATGCAGGCCGAACTTTCAATTACTGATGCAATAGAAAATGCTGTAGTCATGACCGCAGAACCGGCCGTTCAGCCGAGCACAAATACGCAGATCCTGCTGCAACTTGAAGAAAAATCACCTGGTAGCATGTCCGCAAAAAAAGATAATTCCGCGAGTGCTATGAGTCAGAAATCAACACAAAAAACTCCACAGGTATCGCTATCAGATGCTGACATAAACAAATTACTGACTCAACTAACTAAATTTGTACCCAAAGGTAGTCCAACAGACGTTGCAGAAAAATCGTCTAGTGCTACTTATATAACAATGAACCAACCATGAAACTGAAAGCACGAGAAAATGATACTAGGGGCTGTTGTCAACAGCCCCTATACTAATATGAGAAAAACCATCTGAATTTTTATAGACATCCAACAATAAAAATGGATTCAAAATAATTTCTTCCTTTTCAGTACGTGACATTTTTTTAATATATCGCTCTACTTCCATAGCAAATGCTTTCTTTGCGGTGATTTTCCAGCATTGCATCAATTTCAGTGGTTTGAAGCTACGAGTATATTTACTGCCTGTGCCATTTAGATGAGCTTCATAACGCTTAGCTAAATCAGTTGTATATCCGGTGTAATAATTGTTATTAGAACACAGTAAAATATAAACCCAATAGTTATTTTCAATCCTGTTATTCATTGCTGATTCTGCCTATCATGACCCCGCTACGACACTAGAGTATCTAAGGTAAAAAATTTTTATATGTATCTTTATCAATTCTTGTGTGAGTTACTGTCTCTGCTACAGCGCCGGCAATTTCAACAAATGAGTCACTATTTGTAAAATTCTCGGGGTACACAACAAGTGCTTTCTGATTAGTTTTAACAGATGGATAGAGCATTGCTTCTATACCTGCTGAATGTGCAATTTGACCGAGTATTTGTGAGTTGGCTGGAGTGTCAAATTGCATTGGCATTAATCGCCAGTCTTCTGCAAATAGTGTTTTTCTAAGTTCCTCTAAGTTCTTTACTGGAAGCATTGGGGAGATTTTTAATTGATTTGCTTTTTTACGGTAATAAATAGGAAGTTCTATATTCTTCAAGTGCCCATAAAACTGTTGCAGGATTTCAACATTCGTTAAGTCTAAGATATTTGTTAATTTGCCTTGAACTACAAAGTGACTGAAATTTCCGGCTGCGGCCAGTTCTTTGCCTGTTAATCCATCGGTCATAATCTCTGGCTTCAAACCCATTACTTCTAAGAAAGCAGTAGTAGTATCTTCTGCTAAATATAATGCTGGAAATTTGGGAAATCTTTCTATATCGATATCGCCAATATTAAATCGCCCCCCAGGAAAACTTTTAACACTGCCTATTGTGGATAGTGGTGTATTTGAAAATTGATGTGAAATTATTCTTCGCCAATTGCTAAACTCGAAAATAGTAGTATTTTCTTGTAATGATTGCTTCAGATCTTCTATAAGTTGTGATCTTTTATGAGCAAAATAAGCAAAATGTTCGGCGGTATAATCAATGATTTTGTTATGGAGTTTTATCCAGCTTTTGATTGCGCGAGGTGGAATATTGTCGAGAAGGAAGAATATCCGATGATCAAATGGTTTCATTCTTATGGGTGTATCCCTGCCAATGCATTTCTTACAAATAATTCTAGCTTTTTATAGCGACCATAGCGAATCATATCGCGAGGAGAAATGCCGCCCAATGCGGGATTTTTTACATGAAACCAGAGGGCAGTTTTTTCGGCATCCCCATTGAAATACCCAGCCATAAGTTCACAAATATTAGCTATTTCGTAGAGACGTCGTTTCAAATCTTTCGTTATTTGACCATCAAGGCGAACATGTTCCTTGTCCATTTTCATAGCCTTGGATATATCGTTTCTGGTGAGATCTAAAAATTCTGCGACCTTCCTAGGCGTGTTTCCCTCTAAAAGATGCAAATAATTGTGTGTAGGAACTGTGTTTAAAAAATCACTTAAAGCTTTTGAATTCATTTTAATAACCTCTATAGTTATTATATATTATTTTTCTCAACAAATCCTCAAAAATACCTCAAAATTTTCTCAAATTACTAATAGTATAACTCATTGATAATATTAAAAAATAATTGATTTCTTGAGGTATCATGCTTTTTATGGATTTTATATGCTTATATTTTAGTATTTTAGGGGGTCAGATTCAGCACGCGATAATTTTTTGATATAACGTTCCACCTCCATGGCAAATGCTTTTTCCCCCGCAACTTTCCAGCATTGAGCCACTTTCAATGGCTTGAAACTACGCGTATATTTACCGCCTGTTCCATTTAAATGAGCTTTATAACGTTTTGTTAAATCAGTTGTATATCCAGTGTAATAATTATTGTTAGAACACAGTAATATATAAACCCAATAGTGATTTTCACGCACGTTATTCATAGTGATTCTACTCAACTCACAAATGCGCTCTAGCTTTAGTGTTATAACTGCGGGTCTGAAGATACTCTTCCACCGTACCGCCAGTTCCGGTAATTTGTTCGCGCGAAATACCCTGTTCTTCAGCGGGATCAAAAATATATCGCTTCACTAACCCACCTCTATGCCCTTCCCTAAACATTTGTAACATAGTAACCGCGTCTTCGAGCGCCACAATTAATTTCGGTGAATCGCTAGCAGCCACAATTTTCCTGATTTTATTTTGTTGTAATGACATGATAAATGCACGATGTTCAAGTGGCATGTAATGTTCAAAGCTCTGCGCCGTTTGAAACATATTATTCATTTCATGTTTTACACCAAGCGCTCTATCTAACGCAGGGATGCTGCTGCTTTGCGCACCCGATGCACCAATATAGCGATGTGCTGGAATTTTACTTTCTGCATCAACACCTGAAAATCTTACACCGGTTTCTTCTTTATCACCGACTTTAACTGATATTTTTTCCCAACCATTAAAATGGGATCTTAATGTATGCCAAAAATAATGTGGATCACAGCCTGTTTTCATGCCTTGCAATAATTTAGTCGCCGCAGCTAATGAATGATTAATTTGTGTTAAAAACTCTGTTAGTACTTCTTCGTCTTCATCTTTTTGCTGTGGCGCCAACGCCATTTTTTCACGCAACACCATATCATCCGCAAGTGCACAAGCCCGCTGAGCGGCATCGAGTGCTTTCGCAAAAACAGCTTCAATAGCCACGTGAATTTTAATAAACCATGCCTCATCAAGACTACCAGTAAAAGTAAACAAAGGTTCAATATTGTCGAGCGTGATTTTTTTAGTCTGATCTTTTAAACGCCAATTATTTAGCACATAATCGGCATAAGTAAGCGTCGGATATCTTTGCTGCATTTTGCAAAGGGGATAAATGTTTTTTGCCAGCACGGCGGGAAGCATATTCCGCGGCTTATTGTTTGCATCTTCCCAAAGATACGCTTGGGCAATCATCAGCAACATTAATAGAGCTGCATTTTTCTGCGCTAAATTCTCAACAGTAACCTGCGCTGACCTTCCGTTTATCACGGCAGCTTCAAATTCTTGATTCAATGCATCAACGACAATTCTTAATTTTTTTTCTTTTAACAATTGCGGAATATTTTTTGCTAATTGATTGAATTTTCGATTCCATTCAGCGTTTGGTGGCAGCTCAATTAAAGGATTTTGTTTAGGAAGAAAACCACGTTCGGCGTCAATTGCAAATGAAAATAAGCGATTAGAATACATTAGATTGCCTTAGCTATCAGTCAAATATAGGCGCTGATTATCTTCTAATGATTCATTACAAGTCAATTTTTATTGCTACTCAACCCCAGGTTGATCCTTGTTAAATGAATCAAAAAACTTTTTATTGGAACGCACAGTATGATTCTCAACATTTTCTTTTACATAGAGCTGACGCTGGGATAAACCGATAAACCAAAATAATAAGGGCACGATATACATCCAACAAACCAGATATAGAAGATAGTATGTTACTTCAGCTGAGGATAGCTCGTTTGATGTCACACGGTCTACTGCTTGATAAGTGAAACCTGAAAAACGGAATAGTTGAAAGAGTGTTAAATAGGCTATGGGTAAAATACCGGGCTTTTTGACTAACCAAATAAGACCGATCAGCATAGCAACAATCAACACACATCCTGTCGTGATAATGGGAGCTGTATATCCCAGATCATCTTGTATGTACCGAAAGATTTGCCAAACAATATCAGCCAAGATGAGAGCACAACCTGGCATCAGATAACGCGTATTGTGACGAATGAGGGAAAATCCGATTAAACAAAATAATACAGCCAAGATCATCGGTTTAATAAAATTCGTCCCGACTTCTGATATGATTAAGTACGCAGCACCCCACGATAAAAAGACTGATAAAAAAACATAACCTGTATTGATATCATGAAGAAACCATTCAGGTGGTAAAATTGAATAAAACAAGTTTTTTACGATGTAAAGCACAAGAAATATCGCTAACAACCAAGCTAACAAAGCATATCCAGTATACCCAGCATATAAACAAACCGCTACGATAGAAACCACCAAAGCAGTCACCCAATAAAATAACTGGAATTTATTATGTTTGGTGATTAAAAAAGTCGTAATAGCAAATTGTTTAAAAGAATCCGGGTTATTTCTATCGTTACGCTTTTGCCACCAATTTAAAAAATGAGGATTCAGCATAAAAAGTATCGTGATTGTCGTCGCGGAATATAGCTCCAAAAGCCATGCGTGGTTAACAAAATTAAAAATTAAATTGACCGCAGCGAGAACCAAAAAAAGGTACCGCCATTTGAGTGCTTGTATTTGATATGCAATCGTTAAAAAAACTATTGTAGGCATCGACGTATTCCCTTATTGGCCAGCATCCCTGAGGCATATAGTAAGGTTTTTCGAGATAATACACAATTAGGATGAGTTGGGACGATTTATAGTTAAAAATGGTACAAATGCTTGATCAATATGTTTATTTGTATTATTTTTAATCGTCTCGCAGACCGCTTTTTAAGGTCTGCAAAATTGTAATATATTCACTAAATTAAATTTTCTTGGTGTAATGCCTACATATGAATAACCTAATAATCAAAAAATTCTCTGACTATCGCGATAAATTTGCTTCAAAGGCAACGCATTTATTTGCCCAGCTATTGCCGGACAAGCATACGTCTTTGCGTGACAAAACAATGCTGCGAATTTTAGTTGTGGCGGCAGGTACATTCCCAGGTTTTAAGCCTTTAATGCAGCGTTTGATGCAGGTTGCCCCACAGTTGACGAAGATACATTTCACCTTGGTTGAGCCCGTACAAAAATACACTAATATTTTTATGGAAAATTATGCGCAGGATTTTAAAGCTGATTTTTTAATTGTGAATAAAGGCATCGACGAATTTTTAAAAAACCATACTGGCAGTGCCTTTGATATGGTTTATTTCGAACATCCCGAAACGATGACATTGCCAATTATTTACGCCAAGTTAGGATGGAAAAAATTCCGCCGCGTATTGACGTTACGTAAATCATTACCACAACTCGCACAGATATTGGAACCGAACGCATTAGTTTTAGCGAGCTGCATGTCGAAGCATGAACTTAAACAGTTAAATTCATTATTAATATTTAGTTTGAATATTGCGCCGCAATTGTCTGTATCACGAAATCCGTTGCATTATTTTTATGGTGGACCATTTAGTGTCGGGTTGTTAGGCAACCTGTGTGACACTGCATTGGATAATTTATCACAAAAGATGCGCGTGATTGAACGTAGTGATAATTTGTTGTTTGTGTTTTTGTTATTGTCGTTCGCGATTTATTTGTGGAAGTTTCTGGATCCTGCTCATGCTGGTTTGCGGATAATTGCAGTGTTATTGATGGGAGCACAGTTTTTTTTGCATCGACCAGGAATGAATGGATTAGTTATTAAGATTGGATTGATAGCGATATTGGGTTTATTAGTGCTATAGCTGCATGACCATTTAACTATTTCCAAGAAACTCGTCAGCTCCAACTAAAGGAAGTAATCGCTGCAGAACAGCTTCAAAAGTTTCATGGTTTACTTTTTTTATAAATTTTGCTTTTCGATCTTGCCAAGATAGAGTTTGAATAATTCCAGAAGCTATAACGGATGGTTTTTCAAGACCCTCAATAGAAACTTCACTTAAATGCCCTCTAACACTAGTACTAATTGGGCAGCAAATAAGTAAACCGGTTTTTTTATTATATTCTTTAGAAGATAAAACTAATGCGGGTCTGTATTTCCCTATTTCCTTACCTTTCTTAGGTTCAAAATCGAGAAAAATAACATCAAAACGTTCTGGAATATATTTATTCATGGTTTTCGAATTCTTGGTGATGAATATCTACTATTTCATCAGCATGTACATTTTTAGGTGTTAAACCTTTTAATAATTGAGCTTCGCTAAGAGCCAGTAGTTTTCTTTTTTTTGTAATAACAGGATGAATCGTAAGCCCTTTTTCATTCACCTCAATTTCGATAGGCATATTAGCAGTAAAATGAGGGATAGTTTTTAATGGGCCAGTGATGCGAATGGCTAAACTGTTTCCCCATTTTTGAATTGTAGACTGTATTTTCATAAATTTAGCCTCTCTTAAAAGAATCATCAATATCTACATAGTGTACACTATGTAGATACAACACTCAAGCTTAGCCCAAGGTCATTTTTTCAAACTGCGAGACTGTAAACGACGCGCCTCGCCTCCACTTCGGGTGAAGGCGATAGCATATTCATTTGTTAAACTGCAACATCCCCAAATCTATTTGGACCCTCAGTTCCTTTGATAATCATGAAATATAAGATAATAAGGTTCACCAGCGGAATTAAACAGAGCAGCGCCCACCAGCCAGACATGTCACTATCATGCAGTCGTCTCACCATGACTGTTATGGACGGACAGAGGAAAATCAGGGCGGCAAGTGTGTAAAGTTTTGGGCTGATGAGATGCGCAACAAAATCAACAATGAAAACAAACAAAACAAACCACCAGTATTCAGATCGTGAGGCTCTTCCTTTAATATCAATGTACTTGGTGAAACAAGTTTTAACTGCATCCAAATATTTCATATTTTCTCCATATTGAGTGATCCGATAGACGATTATCCCACAGCCTAATATTGACTCTATTTTAACTGAAATGGAATGGGTTTTTTTCAGGGCTCCCGCGTTAAAATTCAGCTGTTTATACTGATTTTTATGGGGCCCCATCGCTACAGGTTATTTGATAGCTGCTCCATTATCAGCGGAGAATTTCGTGGCACTGGCAACATTGGACTAGATAGCCTTGGGTCTTTCGTATTTATTCCCAATCAAACAACTAATAAAGTATTGCTTAATTGCTCCATTAACAGGAGAATTATCAAGTTGCATAGATTCTACCGGGACAGGATTTAGTGGTCCGGCAGGAATTGTACTGCATTAGTTTTATTTGCTCATGGAGGAGCCATATGCAAAGTACGCGTAAATCTAGTCATTGGTCGATGATCACAAGGAAATGAACAATGTTTAGCACACAAAATTCCCCCCAGATAGAGTATGAATATTATCCGACGAATTTTCTCACACGTGACGCATCATTTATTCGGGTAATGCAAAAAGAAGAAAACAATACAAAAAGAGAAGTAGGTACTTACAAATCTAAACGCACGCTAGGTAGTGGCTCATATGGGATCGTTAGCCAATTTGAATTTGAGGGAAATGTCGATCCCAAGGAACTCGGAATTCCAAAAGATTTAGCAGTCAAAAAACCACGTTCTTTCCTTTTTCAATTTGAAATAATGGGCAGACCCATAGAATCCCCTCCTGCTTTCCGATTGGGAATGGCAATAAAGAAAGAAACTGATCCTTCAACTGTCTATTTTGTTTATGATCCAGAAAAAAGTCTTTGGCACGCGTGCTTATGGTTTGATTTTAAAGAGTATCAGAAAAATAATACGGCGCATGTTCGCAATGGGTCTGATTTACATAAGGAACTAGAAAAATTAGCACAAGAAGAAAAACAGGATTATTCTGAATTAAAATCCTTACTTTATAAGGAGCCACGTTTTGTTCGTTTTAAACCGCTTTTTGAGAAACTAACTTTTCATGTCAGCAAAAAAAAGATTCTGCCTTTTGACGATGTCAATTTGACTTCTCGCTTTACTTTTTTATTACAGCCACATGCTTCGCCTACAATTGGTTTTATTTGGAATAGCCGTCAACAAGAATGGGTGGCAAACTTACATATCGGGATTAGCAGAGAAGTTCCTAAAAATTCTGCTTTGGAAAAACAATTAGAGAATAAAGATGATGAATTAGAAAGAATATTTGTAAAGAGTGAGCTATTTACGAAACAAGAATTACAAAATCAATTCGAACTTGCGAATAATTGTCCTGATCATCCTCAAGATCAACGCTTTATCAAAGCTTATCAGATGTTCCGTGAAGAGTGGAAAGCTTGGCCGCATGTTACTCAAACACCGGCTTTATTTTTTTCTATAAAAGATACGCCATCAGAAGAAAAAGTTTTCCCTACTTTTACTGCGCATTCTGGACAAAAAGATCAAATAACGGATGATCCTATAGCATCTGGTTTTCATGCCTTTAGATTAGGGTTAACTATGCAGAAAGGAATACATTTAGGTGTTGTGTTAAATAATTTATGTCCTCCCAACTCTATTCCCACACCAAAAATTCAACAAAAATTCATATTAATATTAATTGCTCTTGCAGAAAAAATTAAACCACTTCATGAAATTGAGAAGTATATTCATGGCGATATTTCTATGGGCAACGTTTTAATTGATGGTGATATCAATAATGATGAAAAAATAATAGTTAATTTAATTGATTCCGGAAGATCCCAAAAAATGGGTGAGAGGGTTATTACATGGCTTAAAAAGAATTTCAACCGAAGACATCCTCCAGAATTATTTGTGTCTCACAATGATGAAATTGTATTGAGTAATTCCGCGCAAGACATTTATCAATTCACTTGGATGATAACAGATTTGTGGGAAAGATTTTTTAATCGCGAATTAACTAACGACCCTGATACTTCATTCAAAAATTGTATTTTAGCGGGTTGCGAAAAGAATATTTTATTACGACCTGACATTAATAAAATTATTTTAGCACTCCAGCAAAAATTAAAAAAACTTGAGAAAATACCTGTTTTAAATAGATTGGGGTTTTGGAAAAAAAGACTTGAAAATCTGCCAGCAGAACCTGCTCGCGGTTTTAAGCCATGTTGCTTTCTTTGATTTGATAAGTTAATACATAAACTTCAACACTTTACTTTTTTGAAACGAAACAAGATGACTCTTCTCTAGATTCTGAAACTTGCTTTAAAAATTCAGCGACTCATCAGTCAACTTCTAAACCCACAGCAAGAAAACCATTTAGTTTTGATGCACTTGTTGCAGCATTTACAGCTGATAAGATGGGAGAATCAAGTAAATTTTGCAGTGTGGACGACTCATTTGATCCTAATGAGCATATCGCTAGCTCGAGAGTAAATAAAGAATTGGAAAAATTTAGAGAATATTTTAATCCAGAAAATAAGATTGTTTCATCTGGTAAACATTTTGATGAAGAAGCCTTTAAACAAGCTTTAGAAATTTATCGACAGAATTATGCTGCTTGGAATTGGAAGCAGCTTAATTTATTTTGTGTATGTGTGATTGGCTATTTTGAACGAATACTTCCAGCATGTGATCTTCTAAAAATTCGGGAAGGATTAGCTTTGACTGACAAAAATAAAGTTGCTAACAATGATTCTCCTCCTTGTTTGGGGGAGCTAGGATTTGATTATTTTTTTTGGCTAACAACAGGAGGGGCTGTTACGAAGATGGCAAATTTTCAAAGTTCTGTCGATACAACGTGGGTGAATCGATATTTTCAAAAGAAAAAGCAATCTTTGGAGACCTTAGCTACAGGTTTAAATTTCACTCCTACCCTGCTGGAAAATTGGTTTACTCAAGGAAATGGCAGCAAGTAACATCATAAATAATGGAACAAAGGGGTCTGACTTATTGGTACTTTAAATAAAAATATAAATCATAGTTAATAAAATTCAAATAAATCATATAATTATCAAATAAAAGATATTTTTCTTTATAGTATAGAAATAATATAAAATATAGATTATAATATTATCATCATCCAATAGGAAATAAAGTATATTTTATGGCGACTACGCTCTGGGGGAAGATTTATTATCATGACACTTATACTGGAGTTCTGCAGCAAGAACCCGGTGGTCGCTGCGTGTTTACATACGATACATCCTACCTAAGCTCATACCAACCAATTGCTTTTTCCTTTCCTTTACGCAAAGAACCATTTGTTTCAAAAGAAGGGCTACATCCCTTTTTTGATAATTTAGGCGCCGAAGGTTGGCTTGAAAACGCTCAAGCCAGAGCTCTAAAATCCAACACCAACAATCGCTTCGAACTGTTACTCGGATTTGGCTATGATTTGGCAGGAGCAGTATCTATCATTGATCCTGAACCACGCGATCACTTTCAGCTTGATCATGCCGATGAAGCAACAAACGCTGCACTGCTTGGCCGAGCCTCTCTTTCAGGAGTACAGCGTAAATTATTAGTCGTTAAAGAAGGTGATCAATATCGACCGACAAGAACAAATGAATTGAGCACCCATATCGCAAAACTTCCTTCTGGCAACTTAACTGACATAATTGAAGTTGAATATCTAACCACCCAAGCAGTAAAAAAATTATTGCCAGAAGATTCAATTGTTGAAATGGAAATTGCGAAAGTCAATTCCATTACCGAACCGGCCCTAGTTATAAAACGTTTCGATCGAATTATTTCTAATTCCAAAATTACCCGACTTCACTTTGAAGAATTTAATCAGCTATTAGGACGCCATTCCGGTGACGATAAATATAGAGGCTCCTATGAAATGCTGGGAAATTTTATAAATACAACTCCAGGTTGCGTACCCGCTGAAGCGTCTCGTCTTTATAGACGAATCTTAGCTTGTCTGTTAGTTGGAAATACCGATGCACATTTTAAGAATTTTGCTATGCTTCATACTCGAGACGGCCTTCGATTAACACCCTCTTACGATTTGGTCGCCGCTAATCGATACAATCAATTTCAGGAAATCGCCTTAAGCATAGGCGGCGCAAAAAATCTAAGCATCAGAGAACTTAGACCTAAGCATATAATTGATCTGGGATATGGGTTTGGCTTAAATGATAAAATCATTTTAACTATCATAAATGAATTTAAAAAAAACCTGGCAGCAGCAAAGCAGGAAATTTTCACATCCACAATTGATTGCTCCCCTAAACTTCGCGAAACATTAATTGATATTATGGAGAAACGATGGAACGGCAGTTTCGACTCAATTGGCCAGCTATTGTCGAAGAGGCAAAGCAAAGGCGAAAAACACAAAATTTAACTCAGCAACAGTTAGCGATGCTCGCTAATGTTAGCACGCCAACTATATCGCGATTTGAGAATGGCTCGAAGGATATTCAATTATCTTCGATTTTAAATATCTTAAAAATGCTAGGAATGGTGGATCAGCGTAATTTAATTTTTCCAGACACATCTAATGTTCAATATGATCATCATCGAATGATAGTTATTTTTTGGGGGCAAGATGATACCAAATCAATACGCTGCGCAATTTCAATCGAAGCACTAGAGGATCATTATAAAAGTAATAGCAAGAATCCTATTAAAATTTTTTTGGAAAATCACTCTGCCATTGAACATGAGGCTGTGCGGAAATATTTAGACAATCAATTTGAATCTAATAATTATATCCTTATCAAAACGGAAGATTTATAGTCTAGCAAGCACTTAAGCGATTGGTCCGTAATGTTCGCCCATGGCGTTGTTGCATAAATCAAGATTCGTCGTTGCGAGGAGCGCTTTTTGCGACGAAGCAATCCAGTTATTTATGCATTGTTCAGAAACTGGATTGCTTCGGCCTGAAAAACGGCCTCGCAACGACGATTTTTTTGTGCAAGTTTTGATTTATGCAACAACGCCCATGACTCCATGTCGCATATATTAATTTTATTAATCAATATGTTACAAGCTTTAACGTTAGCTTGCGTCGCTTATCGTCTATACTTATAAAATATAGGTATTTATCTCGAGAGGTAGTTTATTATGAAAAATGAATCCTATCCCTTTTGCAATATTATTGCATCAGCAACTGCTGTTCCTCAAAGTTCAGCATCAACGACCGGTTTATTTTCAGCGTTGTCAGGACGAATATCAGATGAACTGCATGCTTCGCTAAATCAATTAGGCGTTAATCATCGCTATTCCATTATTGATGACTATCCAAATTATCTTGCTGGGAATGTTAAACGACAATTACTTTCCAACACAACTGAGTTAGGTGTGCAAGCTGTTAAGGAATGTATAGAGTCTTCTAGAATTGATCCATCACAAATCTGTCTTCTGATTTCTATCACCAATACAGCAAATCGTCATTTGCCATGTTTTGGATACGAAATATTAAGTCAATTATCGCCTTTGCTTCCTTCACACATCAATGTGATTAATATGCAAGATCAAGGATGTTCTGTGCTATTAAAAGGCGTTGAAATTGCCCAACATTATTTGCAGTCTAATCCGGCTAAATATGTCGTGATCGTAGCCTCCGAGGGTCATACAGGATTTACCTCCCAGTTATTGGAGAAAAATTATTTTGGCTTTCGAGAAGCGCAAGGTGAAGATCAAAAACAACTGATGAATACGATGACCATAATAGAATCTTTTTTGTTTGGTGATGGTGCGATTGCATTCATACTGGGTATCAACCCCAATTGTACTCTGTTAGGACCCACAACACATTTAACCGACATAGAAAAAAATGATCTTAATCTTATCCATATGGATGAAGGAGGTATATTGGTACCTGCTTATCGCGGTTACCCTCATTATATTATGTCTTTTCGAGTACCTAACCGAGGTGGCGTTTATACAGAAAAATGTGTTGAATCTTTACTTAATCAAGAAAATGCTTTGTTTTCTTCGGTAGACCAGGCCGATTTATATTTTATCCATACAGGTAGTAGAAAAGTACTAAATGGTGTTTGCAACCGATTACACATTGACCCAGAATCAGAGAAAGTTTCTTATTCTTATGCCGTTTTACGGGAGCATGGTAATTTGTCTTCCGCCTCAGTGGGATTCATGATCAATCAATGCATCAAAGAAAAACGGAAAGGAAAAGGGCTTATTGTTTCTTTCGGCGTAGGATTTAGCAGCAGCACTGGCTTTATCCAATTCGCTTGAGATATAAATTATGGTTACCATATATAATCTAATTAATACATTACTTGATAATGAATCATTTAAATCAAATGTTAAATTTTCAATTAAAAAATTTAAACCAAATGAAAAAATTTTAGAGCAAGGTAAAGATCATTCTTTTTTTTATTTAATTAAAAAAGGTCAAGTCCGTATTATCGTGAACTCTGAAATAAAAGAAGAGAATCTCTCAATACATCCTGGCATTGTGGATTTGAGTGAAAATGATATTTTTGGTGAATTTGAATTATTTGATGATTTACCAGCAAGCGCAGATGTAGTTACTGTCGTAGAAAGTGAGTTAGTCGAAATAGATATAGATTCATTTAGAAATTACTTAGAAAATAACTCTCAAATCGGTTATAAACTATTATTTTCTATACTTAAAATTCTTGTATCTAGATTACGTCGAGCAGATAAAACAATTTTTAATTTATTTTTATGGGGAATAAAAGTAAAGAAAATTGATAAAGATCTTGATTAACTGGTTTGATAGAGGTAAAGGGGTCAAGTATTGACTTGGGTCTTGCGCAACTGAATTACTTTTTTCTTTTAATGCTAGCTATAAATTGATATATTATCTTTTCTATTTATTTCTATTTCCTCGCCTTCTTATAAAATAACTAATTTTCAAGAGAGATCTTATGCCGCGCCCACTGCGAATTGAGTATGTGGATGCTTGGTACCACGTTATGAACAGAGGTGCCAATCATCAAACAATTTTTACTAATGATGATTATCGCAATATGTTTTTATCATTATTGGGTGAAATAAAAAATAAATTTTATGTTGAAACGCATGCATATTGTTTAATGGATAACCACTATCATCTATTATTACATACGCCTATTGCTAATTTGAGTAAAGGTATGCGACATTTGGATGGATTATACACTCAGCGTTTCAATCGTATCAAAAAAAGGGATGGCTCTCTTTTTAGAGGACGTTACAAAGCAATTTTAATTGATAAAGATTCACACTTGCTAGCAGTCAGCCGCTATATCCATCTTAATCCTGTGACAGCAAACATTTGTAATTCACCAATAGAATATCCTTGGTCTAGTTATCAAGACTATATGGGTAAAAAGAAAAAAAATTTATGGTTAAACATCGATTTTATTTTAAAAATGATTTACGAACATAAAAAAACATACGATGAATTTATCAATGAGGGTAATTCCGAAGAGATAACGAAATTTTATAGCAAGAAACATTTATCATCCATTCTCGGAGAAAAGAAATTTATTGATGATACATTGTCAAAGTTGAGTCAAGAAAAATTATATTCTTCTTTGCATGACATTAATCGAACTAAAATAGTAGTTGCGCCAGAAATAATTCTTCATCATGTTTTAAATTATTTTCAAACCACTTTTGAAGATGCAAAAAAATCCTTTCGTGGAAAAATAAATTTACCAAAAATGATTGGAATCTTACTTTTACGCCAACTAGGCCAATTATCTCACTCCACTATCGCAGAGTATTTCGGTTGTAGCAACGACAATATTGCAACCACATTAAAACGAATAAAAAATTTAATTCAACAAGATGTTGACTTGGAAAACCAAATTAAAAAGCTTATTTGCTTTATTTTGGAATGACCTAAGTCAATACTTGACCCTTTCTTCTTTAGCGATGCCCCGGCTTTCTTCCTAGGCTGTATTGTGGCGAATCACCTCTTCTTTGTTCCACATAACGACTATCAAATACAGTGCTAACATAATCACTATAAATTCCATTTTTGCTTGTCCCATTGATACGCGCCTGTCTATCACTAAAAAAACCCGCTTTAGTAATAAAGCTTTCATTACCGCGTACAGATAACTCAAAAGAGTAATTAAGTTTACCATAATTAACAAACGCGAAATTTCTTCCAAACATCCAAGTGCTCATGCCAACCAATCTCTGTGAGGCTTTTACTTTAACAGGCATACTGAGGATGGATTCTTTAGTATTTAATACATAACTTTGTGTTGAGTGAATGACTAGACCACCTTTGGCTAAATTAGCTGGATCACAAAAATAATCAGGAAGCCCAATCCAGTGCATGGAATCATGAGGATAATGCGGATTATAAGAATATGGAACACTCTTTCCTGGATAATAACAACTTTGTTGGACCGCTCGATAACTAGTATCATGCTGACTCGCTTTGCTGGATAAATCAAAATCGTTAGCATGATATTTTTCTACTGTATGAGGAGAATGATAAGCTCCATGTACTCCCGCATGCGCCACAATAACATTTGCACCAATAGCCCCACCAATCTCGTAAGATCCAGAAACATGCTCTGTTTCGCGGGCTTTGTTCTTGTTTGCTGATTTATTTAAATCAGCTTTATATTCATGAAGTGATGTTATAAATGCCGCATTAGGTTGAATTTTTAATCCAACTTCATCTTGATATGGATCTAAAAATCGCGGAATCATTTTTTCTTCATAACCAGCCGGTTCAAAACCCGCAGTCACTTCTAACTCAAGCAATGGTTGAGTATCATTGGTAACTTTTGTCTTAATAGACAATCTAACGCTAGCACTTTTTTTATATAATACCCAAGCGTCATAATCTACATTTGGATATAATAATAAGGATTTATCATTTTTTTTATACGCATCTGGATTAAACCAATTTTTAACAACAGGATTCCATAATTGTGTCGGATAATCAAACTCAGCCAAAGCAGGACTTTGCTCTTCTAACTCACTATTTTTAAATTCAGTAAATGAAGTTGTATAAGCAGGCATGGGTCGACTTCTATTAAGTACTTCAAGCGTGCCTATATAAATTGGCATTGCATCTCTAGCACGGAGAGGATGAGCAATATTACTAACCCAACGCAACCGTTGGATGTCAAATAACAATTTTATTGAGTTAGCCTTTGTTTCTTTCTCAATATCGACGTGACTAAAAGCCATGATTATCTACTCCTCTCTTCGTTAGCGAGACCTTAGTAACGGACAATCCCGTCTAAATTGGATTGTAAACGCTTAGGATCTTCGTAAATTCTACCGAGTAAACCTGCAGCAGTTAAGAAAGCACATCCAAGTTGGAAAGTGCCCATAGAAATTAAATTACTCTTTTCAATTCCTAATTTTTTGCTGACATGATTACTTATATCTGTTGATACTGACGAAGCTATCGCAGATTTAGCAGTGTCTAAACCACGTAGAAAAATTTGAAATGGATTAAGTGATGATCTTCTTGTCATTCTAACTCCGTACTATCTCACCCCACTATCGTAGAGTATTTCGATTGTAGCAACGACAGTATTGCAACCACATTAAAACTACAAAAAATTTAATTCAACAAGATGTTAACTTGGAAAGTCAAATTGAAAAGCTTATTTGTTTTATTTTGGAATGACCCAAGTCAATACTTGACCCCTCTCACTTAACAATTACTTTTCCTTTCATTCCAAAAGCCATAAATGAATGAATCGTGCACTTATAGGAATACGTACCTGGCTTGGTAAATGTGTAACTCATGCTTGATCCTGGATGAATATGACCAGAGTCAAAATAGCCATTACTGCTTGTTACAGTATGATCTACCGCGCCTTTATTAATCCAAGTGACTTTTTGTCCCGCATTGATTGTGATAGTTGAGGGATCAAAATACTTATCATACATATAGACAACTGCTGATTTCGTTACTTTTGATGCTAGGCAAATATTGCTTTGAAAGAGGACAGCAAAGAAAAAAATGCTGCAGTACGTGAGTTTACGTATATATGTAGATTTGATGATATCCATATCAGTCCTTAATATTATATTAAAGAATACATTATATCTGATTGTTAGCGTATTGCACATTGCTTCATTGCTGGTGGCTGTGGAACTTTAATCAGTTTGACTCTACGACATATTATCGTTATTGTTTAAAGTTGGACCTTATCGAGCATGCATGGAGAGCTTATGAGAATTATTTATTTATTCATTTTTGTATTTACGATGATATTTTCCCACGTCTCTTTTGCGGGTAATAATCTTAATATTCCCATCATTCTTTATCATAATCTAAATCCTACTGTTCCAGGGAGCATGAGTGTCACCCCGCAAAAATTTGAAGCGAATTTAAAACTCTTAAAAGATAATGGATTCACATTTATTCCATTAAAAGAAGCGGTAGAGTATTTACAAGGTAAGCGTACTTCACTACCACCAAAACCCGTTGTTCTCACTGCTGATGATGGCTGGGAATCCGTTTATACCTATATGTTCCCCATTATAAAAAAATTAAATATACCGATTACTTTGTTTATTTATCCTGCGAGCATTTCAAGTAGCAAACATTTTTTAACGTGGGACCAATTAAAAGAATTACAAAACTCATCGCTTGTCGATATACAATCACATACCTATTCTCATCCCAATTTTAAAGTTGAAAAAAAATCGCTTTCACCCATTGCTTATGAAAAGTTTGTCCATAAAGAATTATTTACTTCTAAACAAATATTAGAAGAAAAAATGGGTACTAAAATTACGTTGTTAGCATGGCCTTTTGGAATTTATAATGATTACTTAGAAAATGAAGCCACAAAAGCTGGATATATCATGGCATTCACCATTGGTTACCATACTGCTAATCAAAGTTTTAAACCAATGGAGCAACCTCGTTTTATGATTGTTGACTCGCTTGATGACCAAACTTTTAAAATTATTATAAATAATGCGACTCTGAAAAAGAGAATCACGAGCTAACGATATTATTTAATTTTTTTCATAACCATCCACAATATTGGCACTGCCAATAGTTGAATGAAAATTGAAAAAATAACTAATGAAAGAATTGAAAAGTCATATAGTGCACCCATGAGAAAACTGCCTAAAAACCAGCAAATACCATACCCGGTATTAAAAATTCCATAAGCAGATCCACGTTTTTTCATTGGTACCATGTTGGCAACAATTGCACGCATTAATGACTCATGGGTGCCTACGCCAATGCTCCATAAAGCAATGCCAAAAAATGCTGCTGTAGCATTTCCTAAAAATACTAAGGGGGCAAAAAGACAGGAAACAATCGACACTACAATTAAAATCACAAAACCCTTTCTATCATATAAATGACCGAAGAGAGGTGCTGAAAGTGAATTCAATCCCATTGCTATTGCATATGATATAGGAATCCAGATAGGAGATAATAAAGCAGTTTTTTGAAAATGATATGCGATCAATGGAAAATCTGCATAGCCTGCTGCAATGAGCGATGCACCCACAAGATAAAGCCAAAAAGATGAATTCATTCCTTCAGCTTTTAAGTTATCACGTTGCACTTCTAATGATTGAGGTTCTGGATAGAGCTTTCGTGCAAATGCTAATATTGATAGTGCAATTAATGCCGGAATTAAAAGTACAGCGAAACTTTCTTTATAACCGCCATTAATATATAAGACGAAAGCAACAATTAATGGGCCCAACATCGCGCCTATTTGATCTATTGCTTCATGCAATCCAAAAACCCATCCCATTCCCATTTTTTGTCCCGCATGCGACAACATGGCATCACGTGGTGGCACCCGAATTGCTTTACCTGTTCGCTCAAAAATCATTAAAACTGCAGCTATCCACCAATGTCCTGCTAATGCTAATAATGGAACCGCGAGTAAATTACAGATATAACCAATAATAGTGATAGCCCAATATTTACCTGTGCGATCGGCTAAATATCCTGAAACAATGCGCAGTGCATACCCAGCAAATTCACCAAAGCCGGCTACGAATCCTACAACAACAGCATTTGCACCTAAAATAGCTAAATAGGGCCCTGTAATACTACGCGCACCTTCGTAAGTTATATCGGCAAAAAGACTGACCATACTTAATAAAATAACAAACTGAAGTGCTGTCTTTTTAGAAATATCGTGTGATTTTAATGATGACATTGTTGCCTGCCGTATCATGTAATAACAAAAATTTAATCGTTGTTTTTTGTGTGTAAAATCCCTTTTTTCATGGCATTCTCTTATTTGAGATGAGGTTATCAATAAGTTGTCGATAAAATCAAGAATTATAATTTTTTAAACAACATAGGTTATTTCATGAAAAAATGATAAAAAATGGCTTTATCTTCTCGCTACACGATAAAAATTTCAACCGTTCGCCCTGAGGAGCGCGAAGCGCGTCTCGAAGGGTATGTTAAAGTCACCATGTGTTGGGAATCATCTTCAAGATCATCTTTGGGTTGCGATTTGTTATCAAGCAAAGATTCCATCACCACCAGCAACATCAAATGGATGTGAAGCAGGTTGGTTTATCAATATGATGGAGATAAATGATTGCGCTCCTGATTTGCAAATCGATACGGTGTTTGATTTACAACCGGACCCCCACGAATTCAAATGAATTATTTGCAAGAGCAAGAGGATATGCTTCTTATGCAAAGAGGAATAAATTTAGCACGTGAAATAGCATCTTCTTTTCACTTTAAAGGGATGCTTGGCAAAGAAATTTCACCTGGCAATAAAATACAAAGCGATACAGCAATGCAAAATTTTATTCGTAATACAGCAACTACATTATGGCACCCTGTGGGTACGTGCAAAATGGGAATTGATTCTCTAGCAGTAGTTGATCCCTATTTAAAAGTTTATGGTGTAACAGGATTGCGTGTGATGGATGCTTCGATCATGCCAAGCTTACCTTCCGGAAATACAAATGCTGCTTGTATGATGATTGGTGAAAAAGGAGCGCAGTTAATTTTGAATACGTACAAATTACACTGACCTACCGCAACTCCTAAAGGCAAATGGTTCTAGACACCGTTGTTGTCTTAAGTCCAATACCTGGGAGGATTCAATGCCAATTTTTCTTCTTGCTCCTTTTCTTCTTGTTTCTTTACTTCATGCGCTTCATTAATCAGCCCCATGCTTCCAAAAAATAAAATAGTTCCTCCAGCGAGCATATAATGGAAATTTTTCTCCGTGGCAGCGTAATTATTTGCAATTTCGTTTAGAAATAATTCTTCCGTCGAATTGCCACATCGCACTTCTGGTTGAGAAGAACCCGCCACCGCCTCACAACTAGAAAAATTTCGCGCATTATCTAATTGCGATTGTATATAAGCCAAACTTCCGGTCACCTGACCTCTTATGATGACAGTTGAGGCATATATTGCACCACAAGTTAGCCCACGTTTTGTAGTCTGCCAGACTGTTTTCGGATCTTTTTTGAGAGCATTAACTATGAGTTGTAATTCGCTATAAATGGCTCGTGGAATACTAGATAAATAATTAAAAAAATTGGCTACCAAGGAAGTTGGCGGCGTCTCATTAATTTTATTTCTATTTTTATATCTTTTTTCTCTCTGAGTCATGTGTCCATGTTTAGCCATTGCCAAACTCTCCAAAAATTAAAATGCGAAGTATTGCAACATGAGAAAACAAGAGGGTCAAGTCTCTTGCCCTAATTACTCTTCACTTTATTTTGGCCAATATTTGTGCCCTTCTCCTTCATAACATTTCATGATTTGCACTAATTTGACATATCACTCTTAATTAGCTAGTGTAACTATGCAAGAAGAATTTTATTAATCGAAAAAAGGATATTTTCATTATGAAAAATTTCAGATTGTCTCATCTAGCTTTAGCAATCGTTCCTCTGTCACTTATTAGTAGTTTAGCAAATGCGGATTGTAATACTGCTGCACCAACAGTGAATATCATCCCAGGCATCGTCCAATCTATTGAGCCGAGCGCTGGTTTCACTACCAATTATTACTGGTATGCTGTATCAGTCACGAACAACAATAGCGCATCTTGTGGCCCCACGACGTTTAATGTCCAAACTAATTCAGGTAATGCAGGTAGCTTTTTGATACCAACAATTAGTTCAACAGTGACACTTAATCCAGGACAAACCACCAGAGTTAAATTAAATATTCGTGCGAGTACGTCAGGCGGAACTATTGGAGCAACTTACATCGTTCCGGTTTATGTATCATCTGCAAGTTCTCCAAATTTAATTGGGGCTTCAGCTGCTTTTCTTAAAGTAGTAAATGATTGTGCATCGAATGTTCCTTACATGGAAATAACACCAGCAAGTCAAACAGGTGTAGCAGGGACCACATACACTAATTACTCATCTACGATAAGAAACAATGATCCAGCAAAAAATCAAGCGGGTGCTTGGTGTCCATCATCGTTTTATAATTTTGTTAGAACCGATAGCTTTGGCGGTGGTTTACAGACCATTGGCGAACAAGTCTCTCCACAGGTGTCTGGCGGCGATCCATTTAAAGTTGTAGTACCTGCTGGTACTGCTTCAGGGAGCTATCCAGTATCCATCAAGGGAACTGATTCGACTAATCCAGCAAGAATAGGACAAAGTTTAGCGGAGTTAATTATACAATAAACAAGAGAGTATCATTTTATAAAAATGAAGGCGGCAGATAAAAATCTGCTGCCTTTTTATTTATGAACCCTATTATATGGAGTCTCTCATGCAAATTCGATTCAAATTCACTTTATTTATTGCCCTCAATTTATTTATTTCATCTGCTTGGTCACAATCACAATGTGAAAACCCGACAGTCAAAATTGCCGGGCAAGAGCAAGTGATGTTTAATTATCTTAAGAATCGCTGCAATGTAAAAGACACTCCCGATATTTCACCCTTTGCTTTTATCGATAAAAATAATCATGTGCAAATGCTAATTGGTATTAATCCAGCGATTTATCGCAGCGTGGGCCCAACATTAGACCACTTAACTCGTGATTGCACAGCACCTGTTTTTACTAGTAATCCGAATCATGATGCGCCACCAGAAACATTTTATAATAAAGTATGGATGGCAACTCCGTGGACGACAGATGGACAAACGGTTTATGTATTAATTCACAATGAATTTCATGGTTGGGAGATGGGACATCGTTATTGTCCTAACTTAGGCAAAAAACATAAATCAGGTGATTGTTGGTACCCTAATATCATGATGGTGAAATCAACAGATGGCGGAAAAACTTATCACTTGATTGAACGTCCCGATCATCCGGGCTATGCACAGTTAGTGATAGGTACACCTTTTCGTTATGACCCAAAATTAAATAAACCACAAGGCATGGCCACTCAATCAAATATTATTTCACGCAATACGCAGCAAGGAACTTTTTATTTCATGTTTGCACAAGCATTTCCAAATCATGGCATTCGAAACGGTGGATGCATTTTTCGTAGCAAAAATATTGATGATCCAACATCTTGGCGCGGTTGGGATGGTAATGATTTTACGGTAAATATGAGTAAAAACGCTTACTTTGATGCTGTTCATCCGCGACAAAATCTTTGCAAACCGCTTTTTAATAATTTTTCAATCGTGTCTTGGAGTTATAATACAGTGTTAAAAAAATATTTAGCGATAGGAATGTCAACTCAAGCATTAGTCTATGTTGTGAGTGACGACATGATTCATTGGAGTCAGCCCACTGTGTTGAAGACAACACCGTCATTGCAAGAATATTCCATGTCAAAACCAGGTTCTGGAGTATCACGCATGACTTATCCTAGTGTCATTGATCCGACGAGCACTGGGCGTAATTTCGAATATTCTGGCGAGCATCCCTATTTGTACTACACTCGCTTCTATCCAAAAACGTCTAAAAGAGATTGGCAACATCGTGATATGTTTCGAGTACCGCTAGAGGTATCGTGTTCATAACTCTAAAATCTTACCTAGCTTTTCGGCTCAACGTATTTGTACTTTCAGGCTTAAGTAAATAGGCAGTAGTCTCATCTTTATCTAAGGCCGCGGTAATACATTTTTTCAAAACGTCCGCCTTGAAAAGCGATTCTGGTAAAGTACTTGTTCTTAAAAAAGTACCATCTATAAAAGCAAATCCCGGTCTATCTCTTGGGATTCCCTCGGTATAGGCGGTATAGTTGTCATCATCTTCTATACCGTGGGCAATATATTGGTTTTCACCTTTACTGTCTTTAACAAGCGATTCATCATAAATAGCATGAGCAATTTTTTCCCGAATGTTCTCTTTTCCTTTGTCATCTTTGATTGTTTTATATTTATCATAAGTTACTGTTGCATCAATCGCCTCAGTTAATGATCTGGCACACTTATCAAGATTTTGTATGACATTAGGAGAGCCTAAGTTTATTTTCAAATAAACACCTTTACCTTCTCCAAGTTCTTTAGTTTTCTTATCTTGTTCTTTGTTGTACTCCTCTACTTGCTTGACCCATAAGCCAACATAAAGATGAATTATCTTTTTAGCTGTGCCATCTTGTCCGAAAGACGCATGCTCATCCCATAATTTTTTGACTTTACTAAACATACCATACCTCTTTCAATAAATTGTATATTTATATTATAACTCAATATTGTATATAAAAACTCTCATCAAAAAACTTCTGGGGCAGGCCTGACAATCAGACGTCTAACTCATTGTAATTCATACTTTTTTCTGAGGGTTAAGCAAGTCTGGGCGTTGTTGCATAAATCAAGATTCGTCGTTGCGAGGAGCGCTTTTTGCGACGAAGCAATCCAGTTTTTTATGCATTGTTCAGAAACTGGATTGCTTCGGCCTGAAAAGCGGCCTCGCAACGACGATTTTTTTGTGCAAGTTTTGATTTATGCAACAACGCCAGCAAGTCTGTTTGTCAGGTCTGCCCCAACTACTATAAAAATCGACATAGCCCTCTATTAGGTGGAGGTGGCGCAGGGTTGTCATTTCTATTTCTTAAGGGCCGTCTACTAACCCGTTGTTGTGCATTAGTTTGCTGTGCTTCATTCGTCTTTTTTTTAAGTGGAGGAAAAGTCGCCTGCCAAAAAGCCGATAGATTTTGAGGAATACCTTCAGTAGGAAGCTCTAGATATGGAGGACCACCATGACGATGGTCCGTTCCATAACGAGACGGTCGCGATGGTAATTCTGTAAAAACAGTTGAGTCATCTAATTTTTTAATTTCTTTATCCTTGTATGCCGGATGTTCCAACAAATATTTTGCGGGAATAAACCATACAGCTCCTGATTCAAGTAATGCACACAATTTATTATCTTCTAAGATTTGCACATCTTTTAAAGGTTGCTCAAAGGCAATTGAATCAACAAATGTCAATGTCTCGCTATTCAAACGCTTGAACTTTTCACGATGACTACAAAGTATTTCGCCATTCGGTAACACACCAAGACTCACTACGGGAGATGCCTCTTTATCTTCAAGGACAGTAATACGTTTAGCAGTTTTTTCTTCTAAAGTGCTATTCCAAACATAAATTGAGCCATTTTTATGGCCACTGATAAAACGACCATTAGGTAACGTTAAAAGAGATGTCACAGCAGATGATGTTTTTTCAATAACTGCTTCTTCCATTTTCTTACGAATACTCCAAGTCGTCATGTTCCAATAACAAATATCACCGTTCTCATGACCACTCACAATCAGATGAGATGCAGGCGCAAGGAGTTTATTCACCTGACTTTCAGTTTCCATGGATTGTTGATAACTACCCGGACTATTACAATTTGAAATATAGATTTTACCGTCTTTTAATCCGCGAGCGATCAAGCTAGAGGAAAATTTCAGTACACATGTTGTTTCCCAACCATTAAAAATTTTTATTCCGGAAGATAGCTGATAAGCATACCATTTGGTTGAACTACTAGTAGGTAAAGTAAGAAAATTATGAGCAAGTTCCCCAGAGTTATCCAGCACTAATAAAACATCGCCCACGAGACTTTGAACAAACACTACATTAGTGTCAAAACCAGGCCCTTTTCTCAGGCTAGATATTAACAAAGTGAAATTTTCTAAATCCCAGAAATAAACGGCACCTTCTTCATGAAATGTAACAAATTTAGTAGACGCCATTGTCATGGCAGTGCATTTTTCTTTTAGCAATAACGAAACGATTTGAAGATTACTGTTTGTAGCTGCGGATTTATTTTTTTCTAGGTCAGCTGGTGAACGTCCTTCCATAAAGTACTCTCTTAATTTTTATATAGCGAATATATCGTCTTAACGTTTAGATTCAAAGTATTTAATTAATTTATTGTGATGTTTCGGCAAGCTTGCCGAAACATCACGATAATGCTGCATTAGGAACAACATTGTCATCGCGTACGATCCTTTAACTTTGATCCCTTATTAATCAAATTCTTAGCGCAAAAATATCACGTTTTCTGCTGACTTTAGGATTATAAGTTATAATTATAATAAGTATAAAAAATGGGGAGAGAATATAATATGTGGCAGCGCAAACCACCATCAACATCTACATCCACAGAATTGCAGACGCTTGGGGGGACTTCGAGACCCTCTATAAATTACATATGGGTTGGTCCTCCGGCAGCCGATGGAAAATATAAAGGACATGATATTGATGGGCCTATCGCTATGGCCCAAGAATTACAAAAACAAAAGAAAAAAAATGTCGTGGTCTTTTGGTGTCAAAAAAAGCATCTTACAGAGTATCAACAAAAATTAGGGAAACATGGAATTTATTGTCGCGCAATAGAAGATCTTCTGGATGTAAACAGTAAATCAAAAGATGAAGACATACGTGATGCGACTCAATCTGTCCAGAGGTTGTTAACAGCATGTTCAATTCCTGGAAGAATTACCAAACAACCTTATAGAGATAAAGTTACCATTAAAGAAATGTTTTCTTATTATCTTGCTTATCTGGAAGGCGGATATATTTTCGATACAAATATTAAACCAATTCCTGATCATGCTTTACAATTAGAAAATTATGAACGCATGCATGCTCCAATATTGTATGATGAAAAAAAAGGACAAAAAAAAGGAAAACTCACAGAAGTCTGGGGAATGTTTTCTCCAGGAAATAAAAATAGCGACGCTAAGAAGGCATTTCAATTTTATTTTGATCATTGGAATAAATTAGAAGAGGCAGAAATTCGTAACGAAGTACGTAGTTTGCAAAGAAATTCGATAATATACCGAAAGTGGGAAGCTAAGGAGGATGACGATTCAAGCGATGAGGATCATATGGGGTGGTACGATTCAGACGATGAAGAGGATCACGATCACATAGGATGGGACGATTCTTTCGGAAGAAGAACTTTTTCAATTAAGTATGACAAAATTGAGCATGAAAAAATAATTGATCCTAGCGAAGATTATTTTAATGCACTCGGTAAGTTGGTTTGTGATGCCATGGAAAAAGCGTACCCATCTCTTTGGGAAACGCAAAAGATCGACTCTGCTTCTTACTCTGTGCCGGCCCTGGGAGTGAGTAAGACCTATTTCAATTCTCATAAATATACAAATCGCATACAGGATAATGAGCAAACAAGAGAGGAACATAAATCGACAGGGCCTTCTCCACGCGGCAAGTGAAGCCATTAGGCCTGATATTTACTTACAGGATTGCACAACCCTATCCAGGACCTTTTCCACGGCGAAGAAACACTGAGTTTAAAAAATAACAACAATCAAGCTAGATCAATATCATCGCCATAAAAAAACTTACTTACCAACTTATCAATTAATTCCGCCCTAGAATTAACATTCATTTTTTCTTTTATATTATCGATATAATATTCAATAGTGCGATAAGATAGGCCTAACGACTTGGCAATTTCCTTCGAAGACCTTGCACGCACTAAATAATATAGGCACTCTTTTTCTCGCTTAGAAAAATAAACACCGTCAAATAAGTAGTTGTCGAGAAAAAATCTAGCATCATTTGAGCTTTCAAAAACACTCAACAATCCAAGCTGTGCTATTTTAGATAATCCCTCAGAAAATGGATCTCTGCCGAAATAAACTGAATAACCAAATACACCAATTATTTTATTTTCATTGTTGTACCAAGGCATTTTAAAGCTAAGACAATAATTTTTTACATCTCCATGAGTGATTAGAGCCATATCTTCTTCAACAATTCTCCCGCTATTAGTATTCACTACAACTTCATCTGTTGTCATAATTTGTCTTGCATTTTCGACAGGACAAATATCAAGTACTGTTTTACCTAAAAGATCTTTTATTGATGCCACTCTTGAAGCTATCACACAATTTTCATTAGCCTCTAATATAGTGCTATCAGCGCCTAAAAAATAAATATTCATAGGAAGTTGCAATATACTTGCAACGGAATTGTCGGTTGCGTGATTTTTTTGATTAGGCTCAATTAATTTAACGCCACGATGGTAGCGGCAAAGGCTAAGTTCATTGCTAATATTACTTCGAGCTTGATGATAGTTCATGATATTTGGAGTATCGACATATTATTCAGGATGGCATTATACCAACAAAATAGTAATTGCGCATTAATTGAACTTAAGTTACCTTATAGACAATTTACTAATACATATGACAAATGGCATATTCGATATAAGTCATTGAAAAAACACAATAATAACTCAAATTTCAGTTAATATTCTTTTCAGTTTACACAGGTATAATAGCCTTCAAAATAAGATAAGTTGTTGATAATCATGGTAGAGCTAAAAAATCATGTCTAAACCTGTACTGCCTGAAAATCATTATTTTCTTTCAGCATCAAATGATATTTCTGCGATGTGCAAATCTCTATTTGAGCAGCACAACTGTAATGTTTTTGTTTACGGAAAATTTTATAGTAATGGTGAATTTATCTGTGTAATTCCAAACATTTCACATGAAATTCAGATACTTTTTCTTGCTCTACTGGAAATATCTTTAATTCTGCTACACGCTTTTTTTCACTCTCTAGCAACGTTTTAAATTCAACAATTTTTTCCGCAATCCAATATTTATCTAAATTCCGCATACCAAGATCGACAGTTAAAGTACGATTGGATTTCATACTCAATATTCCTCGTTATTATAATCTTGATCACACCCCAGGAAGCCCATCGTATGAACGTCTTCTTGTTTTTTTACGACTTAATTTATTTGCTAATTTATCTTTGATTTCATGAAGCTCACTGCTTGCACGATCCACAAATCGTTCAAAAAATCTGGGGGCTTTCGGTGTCGGTAATGGAATTTGTTTTTTAGAAAGATTTATAACATTTTCCCCTAATGTATCCAACAATGATCTTAATTTACCTGCTGTTACAAGACTAGCATCGGCCTGATGATTAGCGCCGTGAGTAGAAGTATTAAAATCGGTTATTTCGACTGGAATACAATGATCACTCTCGTAGCTTAATGAGTAAATAGCTTTGTGTTTTTTTAAGTGAGGTAAACCATTATTGATTCCCCATGGCTTCAAACCATTCACACATAAAATAATGTGTGAAAAAAATATTTCATTACTACCGCCAAATGCATTATATTCTCTTTCAGTGAGGTGTTTCATTCTGTAGCGGTTATATCCTGTATAGATATCATTATAGTTTTGACCAATTTTCTCTATTTTAAAATTAGGTCCGTCAAGCGAGGTAATTTTCTTTAAAAGCGAATAATGCATATCTCCTAACACAAGTATTTGCAATCTATCATCTGAGCGAGATAAATGACGGCCGGTTAAAATAGCATAGTTTGGTAATTGCATCTGTTCTTTTGGAGCGCTTCCTTTTAAGTGGCTTTTCATTAGTAACGTGGATGAAGTAGAATTAGAAAGTTCAGCAGCGGGTGGAAATAATGATTCGCGCTCATAAACGTCCTTATAAGACGGCGCACTAGGTGCCACCACAACAGGCATTACATCTCCTAAAGAAAAATCCTGATGATCATCAAATTTCTCTTCAAAATTTGGAGCTGTAGCTGGAAGTAAATTACTAGCAGGTGCGATTGATTTTATTTCTGCGTTGTCTTGAAATAAATTTTTATTATTTGCCATTTTGCGATAACCCTCTGCCATACCTTTAAGCAAACGATCTGGTACGTATGAAGTAAATTCTTTTCTGCAGGTTGGACAAGTTGCATCTTTATTTTGAATTTTTATTGCTGATTTTTTCTCTAAGGCTTGATGACAGGAACAATTTAGGCGCACAGGATTTGTAAAAATCTCACCTGATATCATATCTGTCAATGAGTTGTCGAATAATTCGATAAATTCATTTTCGTCTTCTGCGTAGGATCGCTGCATATTCACACTCTAATTCTGCTGATGGTATGTGCAACTTGCCCAGGTACGAATTCTGTAGCTTTGGGATTTAGTGCAAACAACGTTTTAACGCGCGCACTTGACCTAACATTTTCCTGTTCCTTTTCATCCACTTTCTTCTTTACTGCAACATCAAGTTCGCTTGCTGAAAAAAGAAATGGCCGAGGATCGTTATGGGATTGAACATTTTTGGCAGTTTGACTTTGCGACTTAAATTTAATATTCATTGAAGAGTCAATAATTTTGGCATTTCTTAAATACTCTAAAGCTTTATGAGCCTCTTTAGAATCGCATGAACTCGTATAGATAAAAAATGCATAAGAATCTCTTTTACGATTTGAAGGATGAGCCAACAACATGCAACATTCTAAATGCCCATCTCGAACACCGTCGATAATTTTTTGGAATTTATCTTCAAGTTGGGATTTCCCATAATAAAACATCCATTTGCCACCTCCAGAATATTCAAATTCAGGATTAAACTGAGTTACTTGTGCTTCAGATAATGCTTCTCGTCCGCAAACTATGTAGTTTCCAGTCTCTGGATGGAGATCATTATATAAATCTTCGCATTGTGAAAAATCTGATACGCGCAGTATGCGTCTGCTTTCTTTATCTTTAAATGACCACATGGTTAACTCACACCGCCAACAGCTTAAAATTGTTATGCATGATAAATTACCATTATTTGTATAACAATACCGTATTGGCTACGGTATCGCCGCTGACTATTTAAATGCAGCTTGACCGCAGCGCTGCGGAAAACTCACAAAACATTTCTAAAAAATTTTCTATTTTTTATATCTAGCGAAACGAATCAATTAGATCGGTTATTTTCTTTTGATTTTCTCAATAGTTACTCATTTTTATCATTTTGAACCTAATTTTTTTGGCTTGGATTAGCAAGACATTCCTTTGCCATACACTCAGCGTCTGAAGCGCGCGTGCTATGAGTTTTACTCCTATTTTTCTTCCACAAGGAATATTTTAGAAAGCTATCAGCTAATACATCCCCTCTCTTACCGCTTTCAAAAGATTTTTTGTCATGATCAAAACTTCGTTCGCTTGAATGTGGTTTGAGTTCTTTAAAAAAATGAACACGATCTTTAAATTTACGACTGACTGCAAGTTCAGCCATAGCCTGGTGAACTTGCGGTAACTTTAATTCACTATCAATTCTTGCATAATAGGTGTCACGATCACCACTTGCTTGTTTTAGCCACACCGCCGCTTTTTTATAATCAGGTTGCTTTCCAACGTCCATTGGGAGACGAGCATATAGCTTACCCAAAAAACCTTTGGCTATTATAACTTCTCTGCGACACTCCCATTTTTCAGCATCAGACCATCCAAATCTAGTCAGTGATTTTTTGCCTTCAGGAACATTAGAACAAAATTGAATGGCATTCAAATTTGCCCTAATTAATTCTTTTACATGTTGATCTCTCAGTGTTACGTCTTTAGGCAAATACTCATCACGCATGATGATTAATTTTCGATAACCTATCATCACATCATAAGCAGATATATGCTGTGAATTCTGCATAATTTCAACTTGTATTTCAACACAACGAATTGCTAATCCAATATGTTTATTATTTGAGTCAACGGTTTTTCCTGATAATTTTGCTTCTGACTCTCCCAGATCCTTATATAATTCAATTAACCATTCAGTAAATGCGTGACGTGTTGTAACTGAAAAATTGTTATCAATCTCATCAAACTTAGCTATCTTCTCTGCCCACTCGACACAAGATTTAACATGCGTGCTTGTAATTGGTACTCGCCAAGGCATAGCCAACGCAAACATGTTAAAAATTGCTCGTGCACAATACAATCTCCAATTCGGATTTAATTTAGTATTTTTATATTGATCGTGATAAAACCGCATGACGTCGTGAAAATCTGGCGATTGAATATCTGGTAATTTTGGTTCGTTGATTTCACCTAATAATGCAACAGTTATTTCCTGAACTCTATCAGCTCGCTCAATATAGAAATCCCGAGTAGGATCAAGATATCTAAATATGCTCTTCAATTCATCGAGATAACTATGAATTGATTTATGTCTCTCATCATATAAAACACCTATATTAATGTGGGGGCGTAGAGTAGCTAGTGGCATTTTTTCTCGATGTGTTTTTATATTATGTCTGCAGTGAGAAGATTCATTTAAATCGTGCTTAGATCGAAGTAACACAATTTCCAGACAGTCCACAGACAACGTTAGCTTTAAAGGAACATTTTCAGATCTTAATGCATACATTGCGAGATATTGGTCGTCCTGGGCCTCAATGGTATTATATGGTTCAGATATTAACGCAAGACCCGGCTCTCTAAATTCTATATGACGTGTATAATCAGCAATCTTGCGAGCCAGCACGTAATTATCCATCGTCAGCGCGATTTGATAGGGTGTCATGTTAGAACCAGGTTCGCGCAGAACCGGGTTAGCTTTCAAGCTAAAGAGCCTCTCTAAAATTTCATACATCTTACTTACATCAAAATCTTCCTGCACCACCCTATGAAATAAAGTCAATCCTTTTACATTGAGCTGATCAATATCAGCTCCTGCCATACAAAACTCTGGAATATATTCAAAATGGTTAGCTAATGCTAAATGAATAAGTGGGTCAGATAATTTAGTTGAATAATCTAAATAGTTCCAATTGATTTTAAGTCTACATAAAACTCTAATTATATCGACGCTATTCGTCGCGAATTTTTCACAAAGAACCTTATAAACGGCTTGTGCATTTATGTCTGGGTCTTCACCCGCTCCAAACTCAACTAATAATTTTAACACCTCTATCCGATGCATTCTGTCTTGTCTAGTGGTGCATTGAATAGCTATAACTGTAGCATTGACAAGATGGGAATGGAGCTCCACCTGCGCGCGACTGACAGACATAATAGCTTGGGATTCTATTAACAGTGTGCGAACAGCAGAAAGATCACCCTTAACGATTGCTGTTTCTAAATCTTCTTTAAATGGATTTTTTCCATCATTCATTTCTTCTAAAATTATTGATGAGTTAACTTCGATTTCGTGGGGTTTTTTATCGCCAGGTTTTAAATCTAAATCACTGGAGCCGAATTCATATTTTTCTTCATCCCTAAACATAGATACTCTTTAACATTCAAATTTATTGAAGATTTAATAAAATACTTTTACAAAATCATTTTTACAATACCGTATCAGCTACGGTATTGATTTCTAGCCTGTTATATTATTACAATGTTTGCGAATCTTAACCATAATTGTCTGAAGTTATTAAGTATATCTCATGAACGAATCAGCTTGCCCGAAAGTTATAGAAAATTTGAGACAAAATCCCCAACGATAAAATACCAAAAGATAAGGATCAACCACGCTATATTTTTCACCTACAGCCCATGTTCGGTTGCTCAACTGTTCTTCTATCGAAGCAAAATGATCGAGAACATTGTCTCTCCCTTTTTCTGACACTTGAGTAAAGACGTTCTCGTTCCGTACAAATCTAGCAGGACGCCATATTTGGCCAAATGCGACAGCATGCACCGTTCCCGATAACCAATTGAACCATTCAAGGCAACGCGCCTCAAGTAAAGGGTCATTTGGCACCAACTCAAAAGAGGCATGCGTCTTCGCAAGATAAAAAGAAATAGCAGGCAATTCAGTCAATGTAATACCCTGCGCAATTGCAAGCAACGGCACGCGGCCTTTTGGATTGATTGCCAAATATTCAGGCGACTGGGTTTTACCATCGGCTACTGACACCAGTTCAAGCTGGTATGGTTCACCGATTTCTTCTAGCAAAATGTGAGGCGCCAACGAACAAGATCCTGGTGAGTAAAACAGTTTCATATTGTCTCCAATAATGTATTTTCACGGATTTAATTTCACGATGAACTGAGTTCATTCCAAATATTTTTAATAATTGCTCTATCCATCTTCTCCTTCGCCACATCAACGACAGGTTTAGTATTTTGATTAAATTGAATTCCATTTTCACAAGCCCATGAAATTTGATTAAGCAAAGTATACATAGTAACTAATTTTTTTTGTTTTTCATTGAGACCTAACTCATTAATAATAGCTTGAGTGTAGACTTTCCCATGATGCGTTCCATACCAACTTAATTTAATTCTTCCTATTGCCTCAAGTGGATCTCCTTGTGTCAAGCCATCTAAATCTACTAATCCATTAAATTTTCCATCCAGGATCATAACATTCTTAGAACATATATCTCCGTAATAAGTCTGCGGTTTAACAGAATCAAAATAAGACTTGTATTCGTTATACAAATCCTCAGCAATGCGCGACATTTCAAGATTCATAACTCCTGTCTTAATTCCGCGCTCATGGGACTCATCTATCCATATTTTCATTCTTTCCGTCCATGTATCACTCAGCTCATTGTCACCACCACCCCAAACGATGCCATACTGATGACTTGCTGGTATAGTTTTTACTTTCCGAAAAATTGAAGCAATTTCCTTGGCTAATGATTTTAATTGTTCATCAGTCAATGTCTGTATAACATCACCTAAATCTTTACCTTCAATTTTTGTTTGAATCTGATAGACAAGTGGAAGCTTAGTGCATGTATAATCTTCAAATAAAATATCAGGAACGTTAATCTTCAGTGATTTAAACTTTGGAATATGATCATGAGATCCCATTAAGAATTTTTTATGATGGCTCATCCTGACAATTACTGCATTATTTTTTAAGCTAACGTCATAAACTTCATTGCAAATACCTATTGTGATACGTTGTATGTTTCTCGGAGTTTCTCCAAAGTGCAGTGAGATTATTTTATTTATCATTTGGTCATGAGATGTTTCTGCCATATATTTTTTAAATCCATCCAATCTTCATATGCAATGGCCCAACGTTTAAAATCACTTCATATACCGTGCTGGCCAATAAACAATGACTAATACAATAGCGATAATACAAAATATAGCGCTGACCACATTCGCAAATATTCCACCGCCAGTTGATAATAAAATTCGCACAGCCACATGGCCAAATAGTACAAATGTAAAGAAAATCAGAATCAACGCATTGGCTAAAACCGATTTTAACTCTAATCTTAGGTATATTTCTTTCAGTAGAGTGTTATACAAATATTTCGTACCAAAATAAAGAATCATTATACCAATACAAAATACAATCCAAGGTGAAATGCCCCAAGCATATTCAAATATGCCAGAGTCATCTTGCGCGACAAAAATTCGCACCACGGAGTAACTGATTAATTCTGCTAAATTCATTACACTCACCCAACAAAAAAAGTAAAACCAATAAGGGTGTCGTTTTATCGATTGAAAATGCAATAAAAAAAGTGATAAAGCATATATAAAAACTGTTGCTATCCCCGGCCCTGCAAACGCTGCTAGGCCCATTGCAAAATAGTCGCCGCGTGAATTCATTAATGAGTAATTTACATTTTCATTAATGCCGTGAATGAAAATGATGTTTTGCCAAGTAAATTCTCCATAATGAATATTAAATGGGTTGGATTTGTAACCATACATCCAAGCCACAAAGGAGTGAGCATATTCATGGGGCAGAACGGATACCCACATAGATAAAATAAAAAATAAAAAGGTTGCTATAACAAAGACTGTGTAACGTGTAAGATTTTTCATAAGCTCCTTAAATAGATAATTTTCTACCTTGGAATCAACAGATCACTCCTAACCAGCAAGATTACTTTAAAATCTCATTCGTTCATTATATCAAAGAGATACGGATAGACTCATGCGTTACCCTCATTCAAATATAAATAATGGTATAGCAAGTTAGCATAATGAGATTTTCTGATTAATTTGCAAGCCGTCAACTATCTGCGTTGCATACCGCGTGGATGATAAGATTACGACGTCAATTATTCTGATTCTAACTTATTTCGTTGCCACACATACGCAGGTTGTGTCATGCGATATTCATGAATAAAAGAAATTTTGTTATCAGAAAATTTCACCACACTAATCCCAGGAAAGTCATATCCAATATTATTAGAAATACAAGCAAAATCCCATTCGCAAAAAGCCGTTTTATCTTCTTCGCAATATAAAAATGAATTAATTTTCCATTTTAAAATCGTGCTTTTTGCCTCAAGCCAAAACTTGAACCAAAGCTCAATATCATTAATGCCCTGATAAATTGGCCCATGCGATTCTATTATCATGCAATCTTCAGTTAAACAGGAAGCAATCATATTAAGATTATTTTGCTTCCAACCTTGGGTATATTGATGAACAAGTTCATAAGCCATCTTTTTAATCATGTCTATTCATCGCCTAATACATTTTTTTAATTCTTTAACATACTCACTAGAAGCTTGTGTGCACTCCTCTACAGAATATACTAATTTGAATGTATTTCCTGGTACCGAAGACCCCCAATTACTTCCATACGGAACTTTCCGACATTTTTCAGTTACTAAATCTTTAAAAAACGTTAGTTGTTGATGATTACATGCATTGCTATCTTCTTTATTCCTAGTACTACTCATAATATTTTTCCTTATTTTCAAATAAATTCCAATAAACATTGGTTATACTGCATTTTACTAATAGGTTGATAATAGATGCTTATTTTTGGTTTAACAATACCGATGTCACACCAATATCAATTCTTTATGATAATCCTTGCAGTAGCCTTAGTGCTCTGGATAACATTCTTATTTCTCTCCTCTGGGACTTCAAAACTGCTTATGCATACTAAGCCTCACAATTAAATCACTTGCGCTTAAGAATTAATTCATTCAATCTTGCAATCACATCCGAAAAACGCAGCTTAATTTCTTCTAAGCATAAAAATAACCCGTCATTTTTACAAGACATTGCATCTTTTCGTTTACTGCCGGATAGTTCGCACTGCCATTGTTCCAATATGTTTACTAGATTCTCGTCTGTTATTTCTCGAGATGGATTTTCAGCATCCATTAAGCATGATAGCTGCCGAATATATTTTTCAACAGATATATTATGATTCGGCTTAAATGCTAATGAACTGAAATGACGTTTTTTCTGATAATAAGCAATAATGTTATCAACAATAAACATTACTTTATTGTATGCATCTTGATGCTCAGGGTCTTTCTTTATTCGTCTAATTAAAGCTTGTTTAAAAGTCTCTAAGCAAGACTCTATTTGATGATCCATTGGGCAATTTCCAGCAGGTAGTAACTTAGCTAACACTGGCTGTACTTTTTTAAAAATACCTCTAAACATAGAATGTGAGTGTTGCATTGGCGCTGAGGATTTGAATTGTTTATGCATCACTTTGATGCGTTCCAGCAAGTGTTCAGTCGGTTTAAACTCGAATTGGGAGTGTGATTTTCGCTTCTTGGCAACACGAATAGCACTCTTAAAAGAATCATTAATTACAGTAGTACTAGCACGTTCTGCTGTTAAAACACGAATTTTTCGTAGTGCGCTGACAACATCAGGATATTGACAGCTTTCGGCTATAGCTTGATTACGCTTTAATAAGGAGGAAATTTTTTTAGTAATTTCTTCGCTGATTTTATTATTATTTTTACCATACTCACTTAAGTATAGATTTTGTATAAAAACATTATTTTCTAAAGCCAATCCAATAGCATTTGCTCCTTTTTCAGTAATATTATTCCCCATCAAATCAAGTGTAGTTAACGATGGATGACCACTCAGAATTCCATGCTTAGCTTCACTTAATTGACTAACTCCATCATGTGTAATGCCACATTTTGCTAAATATAAACGGCTAAGACTAGAATTTTTTGACAAAGTTTGATTTACATTAGCAGTCCATCCATCACCTAATGGATTGTTGCTCAAGGAAAGCGTCTCTAATGTTTTATTTAATGGAAGAGCAGAAAATAATGCATCGGCGCCTACACTACTGATATCGTTATTATCCACAAACAGCGCAGTCAATGTTTTATTCTTTTTTATAACATCAGATAACATAACCATCCCTGCGTCAGCTAATCCATTATTCCCAACACAGAGAGATGTCAGCGTATTATTATGCATTAAAACAGTTTGAAATTTACTGAGACCCAATGTATATAAAGAATTGCTGGCTAAATTAAGATTTAGCAAAGGCAACCCTTTTTGCAATGCTTCCGCAACATATTCAGCGCCTTGAGGGCCGATGTTATTTTTCCATAGATCGAGTGTCGCAAGATTGGAGGCTGCGACAACTACAATATCCATCAATGCACGTGTTCCAATTACATCAATTTCATCGCAATGAAGCCTGATTTCAGTAGTATGAGAATTAATTTCTGGATCTAGTCTGTTTTTAATACCCACAACATTAAAATCTTTATATGAATAAGAAATGCGTGTTTTCATTGTTTTTCCTTATTTATCGTATTTTCGATTTCATTTGAATTACAGGCCATTGCAATGGTATTTGTTTTCGTTCTAGCGAAAATAATCCTATTTTATCTGGACGAGAAATGTGAGAAGCAGTAGAAGTAAAATATTTTAATTTTTTTAATAAATGTGTTAATTCTAAAATAGGGATTTGCAAACAAGAATAAATTGCGTCAGCTGCAGTTGGTTCACGTCTACTCTTATCAAGTAAATATTTCTGTTCTTCACCCGATAGCCATATACCATAACGATAAAATACCCTGGCAACTTCAATGTGACCTCTAATGATTGCCGCCATGAGATGCGTGAGTAGACGACTTTGGCTAAAATCAAATTCTGCTAATGATGAAAACCGTGAATCATCTAATTGGTCGTCTTCCGCACCTTTAGAGAGCAAATATTCAACCACCACAGCATGTCCTTCATAAGCGGCAGCGTACAATGGTGTAGATGCGTTTTGAGAAATAGGGGCATTAATATCAGTTATTTTTCGTTCTTCTAATAAACACTTCACTATACAAAGATTCCCATATTGGGCTGCAAGATAAAAGCCTTCTTGCATTAGATCAAGAGGTTGTGAGTGATTAATAAAAAACCCATTAGCATGATGCTTATTGCCAAACATACAAATATAACGGAATATGCCTTGATAATTTTCATCAAATACATATGTCCGTAGACAGCTAGAATGAAAAAAAACTTCTTGGCCTAAAATATGGTGCATTAATTTTTCGTCATACTTACCCTGCTGACATTTTTGTTTTAGTTGAGTCATTACCACCAGATCAGTTTCTAAGCCACGTAAACGACGTCGCATCGGTGATTTGTATTCTTCGAGTGTATGTTCATACCAATCCGGCGGAGACCAATATTTAGAATATTTAGATAAAATATCCTCGATTCCTGATCTTTTCACATAAAGGTGTCTCAATCTTTTTTCCGACATATTTCCATCTAATAAACCATTTTTCCTAGCCCAGGAAATATAATAATTGATATATTTTTCTTTTAACTTTTCGAGTTCGAAGTCATACCACCTGGTAGCCAATGCTTGCCGAAAATCCTTCCAAATATCAAAGAGTGGCTCTATTCCATAATGATCTTTCCATCTTCTTTGGTTATAAAAAAATAAATCTTCTTTAAATTTGATCATTTCTCTAATGCAATTATTGGAATAAGGCACAAAATATTTAATTAGTAAATCTTGTTCTTCTTGAAAAGCGCTGCTTAATTTTTTAATAGAACTTTGTAACCGCTCAATAAAAATTGGATCTTGAATTGTTTTCACAACAAGGCCATTTTTATTTATCTTATCGGGTTTCTGTTCCAAAGCTTTTACATTGACTTTCGGACATTGCACGCGGGGAGTAGCAACCTCCAGGCAAGCATAATAACTGTCAACAATCCAATACATCCCTGCCTTGCTCGCCGCATTCAACATTAAACACTTTTCCTTATGCGTCAAGAAAATAGGCTTTGCTTTACGCCCCAATAAGTATCGTGCAGCTTCGACACATCCATGAAAAAGCGCTGAGCGTAAAGGTGTATGTCGCTTTGAATGAGATTCTTCTGCATTGACATCGACATTCTTTACTTCGACTAGCCATTTCATTGCTGCGAGGTTCATACCCTTCACAGCGGAATGCAATAACGTTTCATGTTGATCTGTTTTAATCGCTCCCACTTCCCTATCGCGGGACAGAAAATCTAATAACTCTACACCATATAAATGATTGTATCGTGCAACAACATGCATGGATGAAAAGCCTTCACCAGTCAATGAATACACAAGTGAACGAGGAAATAATTCTGTTACAGTACTTTTATCTCCAACCATGCAAGCATAATGAAATAAATTAAAACGATGCCCATCTAATCGACTAGTGGAACCTGCATCCAATTCAAGTTGAAATGCAAAGCAATATCTCAATCTCTTTTGCATTTCAACTGATTCTTTTTCATCTAAGGTATCTTGTTCACAATATTTTTTTAACCTTACTAGATCACCGATACGCTCTTCAATTGTCATGAGTTTCGCATTTTCACCATTCCTAGCATCCATTCTTTCACAATACTCATTGTTAGTTTTTTTATGCTCTTCTTTCAACTCATCTAACGATGCATTTTTTACTGAGAAAGATTTATATTCTTCATGAACTCTATCAATTCCCGATTTTTCTTCCATTTCTTTAGTGAGTGCTGCATAATTATTTTTATGATAAACATGAGATTCACCAAGTGCATTTTGAAATAATTCTGTTTTGCTTTTCAGCCAATCCACATACGAAGCAGTCATAGCATTACGAAGATCCGCAAGTTCTTTCTTATAACGCTCTTCACTAAATTGTTCTTCAACTGACTGAATTTGGAGTTCTAAACCTCTCACCTGAAATTCTAATACTTTTTCCTTCTCCACAGGCAAAATTGCTAATTTCGCGACGCGTATTTTTTCATTTTCAAGGAGGGTTTTGTATTCAGAAATTTTTTCAGATACCCAGTATCTATTGAATATATCTCTACCTATACGCGCATAAAAATCATGAGCAGATACCATCTTATCACCCTCATTTTGATCAAATAATTTTCGGAAGGATAATATATTTACTTGAATAAAGAGACAATACCGTACTGACTACTGTATTTTACAAAGAAACAGCAAGAATACGACTCATTTTTATTTTACTAATGACATTCTGTGGTGATCTTTAACGACATTGGTTTTTCCTTTTTCGATCGCATCGAAATAAAATTTCAATTGTTCCGCACCATAAAAATCTAATCCCGGATTAATTTTTTGTAATACTTTTAAACCTTTCAGATAATAATCTAATTGCTCGTCTGAGATTGACCATAACCGCTCATAGGTAAATGGATGTTTCGGTTTATATTGTAACTTGAACAAACCATTCAGGAATGATCCTTCTTTTGGAATCAGATCAAGTGCGGATTTTAACATTCCAGTAATATAAAAAATATTATTTAATCGCAACAAATTGCTAAGACTATTAGCATCACCAAGATTAAAGTCTCCCACCCGATAAGTTCCGCCAGCAATAAGAGAGTTTTTTACCTGCCCTGGACAAATATAAGTTTCATCGTCATCAACAAGTACTATGTCCTTTATATCCTCGCCTTTTCTTAATGCTTTCGTTAAATCTTTATGAAAATTACCAGAACCTAATCCGTATTTCTCATATTTAATTTGTTGCAATCTGGAATCTTCATCCGACGTATCGCTTTTATTTAAATCTTCACGAGAACAAACTGTTATTGTGTCCTGTATACGTCCATACTCTTCTTCACCTAATGCAGATGATAAATATTCTTTAGCAAATGGTACATTCCGTTCTTTCGCTCCCGCACTAAAAAAAGAGATTCGAGAATCAAGTGTATAGTGCAACCATTTTGCAAATTCAATTGCACCACGATGTAGTATGTGTATAAGAATTGCTGGCTTACCTTTTGCATCTTGTGTCGAAATCGAAATGATATGTTCAGTTATTCCATGTCTTTTAAATTCATCTAAATATTTTTTTGCTTCCACTTCACTGGAAACTGCTTCTCCAGTAGCTATCGTATTATCTATGTCTAACGCAATACGTAATTTTTTTGATACTTCCTTGCTCTTACACTCAGGAAAGTTAAGCTTTCCTTTTGGTCTTGGTCTAAACACTATCAACTCTTTGCATGCTGATGATCTGATTCAAATAATATAATCTTGCACAATATATTTATATGCGCAACATCACAATACCGTATTGACTACGGGAGGCTATTGATTCGTATATAACTTTAATAAATCACGCTTATGACGACAGCCTAATTTCTTTTTAAGATTAAAAATATAGGCTTCTACTGTACGGAACGATAAATTGAGCAGTAATGCTGTTTCTTTGGCTGTTTTTCCGCGTGCAAAATGATATAAACATTGCTGTTCTCGTCTTGAAAGTCCTGGAATACTGTCACACTGCAGCTTATCTTTTTCTATTGCAGAATTCACTGAAAAATGACTATTTAACTTAAGTTTATTGACGTTCGTGATTATTTCTTTAGATGGTTTTAAAATAGAATTTGTAAATGTCATCCCAATAACACCAATAATATTTTTAGAATCATCAAGTAATGGTTTTTTGAAGGAAACATGTGTAAGCACTTTACCGCATGCG
>Ga0207089_1009_pt1 | contig 49142 bp, 63 predicted proteins | sample Alteio_BWMinHeat_49_FD_153571 | JGI IMG/M metagenome (GOLD analysis project Ga0207089, IMG submission 153571) | Enriched cells from forest soil in Barre Woods Harvard Forest LTER site, Petersham, Massachusetts, United States -... | ecosystem: Environmental > Terrestrial > Soil > Temperate forest >...
ACAGCGGAGTTATTTCCTAATCTAACTGCTCGCATGAGCAAAAAATTTGGCGGTGTAATACCGACGTGGAGGTAATCATGAAACCAACTAATTTATCTATTCAACTAACAAATTTTTTAGGCCATTATCTTGCAGGACAACGTAATTTAAGTCCAAATACGATTAAAGCTTATCGTGATACGTTTATATTGTTGCTGTTATTTTGTCGCGATGTGAAAGGTATTCCAGTGGAAAAACTCTGTATTGAACATATAAATGTTGCATTGGTTGAGGCGTTTCTCGAATATCTCGAGAAAAAACGGCACTGTAAAATATGTACGTTGAATAATCGTCTGGCTGCACTACATGCATTCTTTCGGTATCTTCAAGTCACATCGCCAGAACATTTATTACAATGCCAACAGATCTTAGCAATACCATTACGACGATTTGTACGCGCAACCGTTGAGTATCTTTCTAAAGAACATCTTACCGCACTACTGGCTCAACCTGACTTGAGCACTCAGGAAGGTCGTCGTGATGCCGTGTTGCTAAGTGTACTTTATGATACTGGTGCTCGGGTACAAGAACTGATTGATATGTCAGTCGGTGATTTACGATTAACTAAGCCTGCACAAATTCGCATACTGGGTAAGGGAAGAAAAATACGGATAGTACCGCTAATGGAAAGTACCGTACAACTCCTGCGAGATTACTTGCAGGAACATCAGTTAGAAACGCCTGAAAAATTCGATTATCCTTTATTTCAAAGTCATCATGCCAAGCGATTATCTCGTTCAGGTGTGCGTTATATTTTCCAAAAATATGCCCAACAAGTTCGAAAACAATATCCCGAATTTAATCAATCAATAAGTCCACATAGTATGCGACATACTAAAGGCATGCATTTGTTACAAGGTGGCGTGTCGCTGGATATTATTCGTGACTTCCTTGGTCACGTTGATATTAAGACTACTGAAATTTATGCCAGAGCTAATATTGAAATGATGCGAGCTGCTATTGAAACTGTCAGCGCAGTTCCCACACCAAAACTACCGTCATGGAAGGAAAATAAGTCGCTGCTGCGATGGCTGCAATCATTATAGTTGGAGGCGTATGTATTTTCTCTCCAGAGGACCACCGATATTCCAAAATATTATGTGCTGTAATTTCAGCTTAATTATTTATAATTCATTGGCATGTTCGTTCTACTGCACATAACAATTTACCGCCCACAATAATTTACTGTAATTTGTTCGCGACTATGCCCAAGCTCTTCCGTTAAAATCATTCGCGCTTGATAATCCATTTGTTTCTGATTAAGCGTTAATTCCCGAGACCGTGGCCCACCATAAATAGGCGCATTCCATCCCGTCAATTCTTTATAACGATTCTGAGCATAAGCATGTCTTAATCCATGCAAGTTTCTTAATCCCGCACGTAACACTTGTTTTTCATAAACATGCCGATGCTGGATATATTTTTTACTTTGCGGAATCATCGAATTACCAAATTTACCGACAATTTTTTTAGCTTCTTCTAACCAATAGCGCTGTTCATCAGTCCGAATTGGAATCACTCGACTACGCCCACCTTTGCACCAAGTCGGTAATAATTCCAGTCGATCTTTCTTATCAGCTAAATGAGGCTTTATTTTGAGTGATTCCTCTCTTCGTAAACCAAAGACCCGCTGCAGCTCTAACGAGATTCTAATGTGAGGATTTTTAATCTTAGAAAAATCTGGGTTATAAATCGCGCGATTTCGTATTGGTGCGTAAGTCCTTCTTCCAATTTTTAATTCATTGTTCCTTGGAACCAAATTTTTCTTATTAATTTTACCGCACAACCACCGCAAGGCAGAGGTGCGGTTTTTTATGGTGGAAATAGCAAGCTTGTTATCTTGCCACAATTTTATAGTGGCTAAAATATGCTTATTTTTAAGTCCATTAATGTTGCGTAATGCAAAACCCAAATCCACTAAGTCGTTTGCAAAGAGGTGCAGAATGTTGCGTCTGGTTGAATGAGTAGAATATGAATTTTCACGCTGTTTAAGTAGATTATTAATTGAATAAAGCAAGTCATCTATTACGCTCATATCTTCTTCTCCTGACACCCAGACACGGCTAACACAAGGTAAGTGTTGGACGCCCAATCATTTGTGCCGTGCAGCAAATGATCGCAACTTGCATTGCAAAAGGCGGATTTTTGGGTTTTTACAAGAGTCTTAAGTTATGAGTTCCTCCATAGGTTGATAAATCTTGATTTGAAGTTCTGTAAATTTTCAGTGCTGATTAATTCGTTAATAATTTTTCGTAGAGACGGTGAGACTTCAGTTGCTTCAAAAATTTCTTGCTGGCATTGCTTGAGTAATTGAAATTTTTCATCATTAAAAAAATGCTGCTTTGCTTCAATTGAATCGTTTTCGTTTGACATGATAGGTTCCTTTTAAAAAATTTTATGTGAGTAATGACTGTCCTCAGGACATTTTTTTGAAAAATTGAATGTTTGTAAGTAGTTACAGTTAAAATGAATCGCGTCACTACGGACATTTGGTAATGTCCCTTGTGACGCGATGCGTAAAAAAAGCCACGTGAGTGGCTTCTGAATAGTGTGTTGCATTGTTAAAAAATGAGTTACAGCAGCCCATGCTCTGCGAACGAATAACTATTCGTTCCAGAGACAATGATGTGATCCAGCACGCGGACATTGATAATCCCGAGAATCGTCCGGAGGTCTCGTGTGAGTTCTCTATCTGCTAAGCTGGGGTTACATTCGCCGGAAGGGTGGTTATGTGCAACCAGAACACCAGCAGCATTGTGTTCTAATGCTTTCTGCACAATGGTTCTGGGGTAAATCACTGCTTCATTGACGGTTCCTTGAAATAGCTTTTCAAAAGCCAACAAGCGGTTTCGGCTATCCAAAAATAAAGCAGAAAACACTTCATTTTTTTCTTCACCTAGATGCAGCTGCAAATAAGCACAGACATCTTTTGAGTTGGATAGCACTTCTTTACCGTAACGTAGCCGTGTTTCCAAACAGCGTAAGGCGCTTTTTATTAGATTTGAATCTGCTAAGCTAACAAGAGGTGTTACATTGATGAGTTGAGAGATCATGAAATTATTTCCTCATTAAGAAACTGGGGAAACCGCACCCTGTGCTGGGGAGAGTTTCCCCAGTGGGAGATTGATAAAAGAATTTATTTGATTAGGTATCGCAGTAAAGACAAGACATACAACAGCACAGCTCCACCCATAAACCATACCGCTCTAAAAAAATATTCAATAGATTTAGTACGAATTTGGCGTAGTACGCTGGTTAGAGCACTTACAGTAGCTTTTGTAGATTTGATTCGATGGTCAAGAGTTATAAAACGCTTTTCCAATTGATGAATATCGCCTTTTAAGTCAGCGATCCCATCCATCACACGATCAATTGCTTTGTTCACTGCCATATCAACCTTCATATCAATTAATTCGGATTGTAATTGAAATAAGTCTTTTGCTTGATTAATGTTCACAATATAGCTCCATTTTATCATTCATTCTGTTTAAATTACAAACGAGGAAAGTACAAAAATGTACTTTCCCGGTTAGACATATAAAAAAATTAAGTGGTTATTGGCAAAGATTCACCTAGCGCATGGCGAATTTCTTGCCTTGCTTTGGAGTAGGTGTTTTCTTTTTGAGGTGGATTTGCTTGATTGGTTTTTTCTTCTTTACTATTTAAGAATTTAATTTCTTTTGCATAGACAGAAGTATGATAATGACGGATACCGTTATCGTCAAACCATTCGCGGTTTCGCAGTTCGCCAGAAATAAAAACCTTGTCACCTTTTTTGAGGTAACTAGAGCCAATTTTTCCTAGACGATCGCTAAGATAAACAACATGCCACTGTGTGTCAGTTTGTTTTTCCCCGTTCTTATCTTTGTACCGCTTGTTGGTTGCCAATGATAAACGAACGAAATTACCTTGATCAGTTGTTTTCAATACTTCGGGGTCTTTGCCTAAATTTGCTATTAAGATAACTTGATTAACATGTGACATGATATTTCTCCTTGATAAAAAATAAATTTGAATGACATTGGTTAAAAATAATTTGATTAAGTAGATGTGAACACAGTTGTATGTGCGATCAGTCTTTTCATCACATAGCGCTGATCTTATTCTGCAGTTTTAAGTCGGACAGAATGGCGACTAATTCAAATTAATCTCGTTATTCCTAATACTGGGCTATCTGGTGTCTTTTGCGGTGTGACGACGGTCGATTTGGCGCGTGAAAAAATACCTATTTTGACTACACCGTCTCTGCAGTGTCTATCGATAATAGATTTTCGAGTATCTAATGAATTTATTTCATTTTGTATTAAATCGAATTTGCTTAACATAGCGCTTTGAACTTGTAGGGTTCTATGTGCATCGGGTCTAACAATTCCAAGCGCACGGTCGAGTGCTCGAGTAATAGGTGCAAGTAAAATAGTGTCACTCTGATCAATTAGCATTAATCGAAATTCATTTAACCATTTCAGCAAGGTTTTAAAGCGTTGAGAGTGATTGGCCGAATGGCTGTTGATACCTAAGTGATCGTTTTCGAGAGATTCAATCGCTGCAGTTATTATTTTGTTTAGTTTTGCAATCGATTGTGGGTGGTGATAGCGATATAAAACATCCAATACTTCTCGTTTCAATAATTCATGTCGAGGTGGAAAGGACATGCCGATTTCACGACAGTCGGCATAATGTGCCAGATAATGTAAGTTGAGCTCTTCCTTTTTTTTGAGCGGGAAAAGATGATACATAAAAGACTTGATGCAAGCATGTATCATAGAGAATGTTTTCATGAATTCTCTGTCTAATTCATCTTCATGTGCTAATTTTAGAACTGCAACCCGAATAGAATGTTTGGAGACATTGGCTAGCATTTTTAGCAGTTCATTTTCTTCTCTGAATGATAAGGAAGGAAAAGTTTGTCTAAATTGAAATTTTTGTAAAGATTCAAGAATATAATTAGATAATTTTTTTTCTTCAGCTGTTTTTTTGAATAACCTTGAGAGAAAACTATCACTTGTTTCCTCTTCTGGTGCCAAATCATTAGCTAATTTAGACAAGCTATTGACATAGTGTTCAATTATTTTGGAATTTCTTAACATAAAATCTCCTGTTCTGTAATTAAATTAATTTTGGTGAAATTGATTTTGACTCGGGTGTAATAGCTTTTATTAAGCGTAAAGGTGTGTGAATTATAATTACCTATGCCTGTTAAAAGATTTGTTTCTTCAGTGATGGATTTAGCTAAAATCCATGCGCCAACTTGGATATTGATGCAAGCGTTGTATTGGACATCTTGGCGTGAAATACCATATTTTTTTAATTCAGGTAGCCAGCTAGTATTAACCTGCATGGGTCCTAAATCGTATGTGCCATTTTTATTTAAAACAGCTTGCCCAATTTTGCCTCTTTCATTGTTTAAAATTGCGATGATAAGTTTTGCGGGTATATGAAATTCAATAGCAGATTGGTTTATACAGTGTAACGGAACATCACTTACGAATAATGGCAGCATGGATTATTAGAATGATTTAATTTCTCGAAAGCATGGTTAATGATAATTTCTAATTCGTTATCTTTATTAGCTTGATTGTTGATAACATCTTGCCATTGTGAAAAAAGAGACGCATTTTTTTGTATCCAGATCTCGGCAACGGCAGGAAGAATGTTTTTCACTATTTCGGCATCAAGATTTTTTAATATACATCCTGAGAACAGTGCATAAGTCCATTGCGCATCCTCGCTTGCAATAGCCTCAGCGCCAGCGTTTTTTGGTAAAAGTCTGCCTAGCCTTAATTTTAATGCTGCAATACCTAATTTTAATCGATCGTTTTTAATTTCTGTTGGGCAGTGAATAATGAAATTACTAATAGTTGATAGATATAGCTGGATATAAATTTTGGCTGGACAGCTGATCAAGTTTCTAATCTCATTAATGTATTGTTGCATGTGCATTTCCTTTTTTGTTTTGTGATCGCATAGTTAAAACAATTGACAAAATATTTGGTGGCATATCAGTATTGTCATTCTTTGGTAATGGCATCCGCAATTTGAAAAGTTTTCCTCCTTCTAATAAACAAAATGCTTGTCCTTTTGGTAAATTCAAAACATCATTTTGCTCAATGAGTCGTTGTTCAGAATGAGAAAAACTATCCTCATTCGTTGATTTGTAATAAACGCCACTCTCACCATGCGAAGTATCAGAACTGCTTGAGGATGCAGTTACACGGATGATAGGTACGGTGGGCAACTGGCTAAGAAACATCTCTACAGTGGCTGCTTCTTTACACCGAAACATTACTACTGTGCCAAGATTTCCTGCTACTTGACCTGCTTTAGCTGAGGTTTTTAATCTCGCTTCCACATCTGACCATGTTTGCGTATATGCTGTGACTGTGAATCCAGCGCCTCGTCCTTTATTCAGTAGAGGAATAAATTCATCACCAATAATTTCGTTAAATTCGTCTGAATGTAAGCAAATTCTAGGTGTTTCTGGAATATCTGTTTTGTAAAAACCATCTTCTAAACCAAATTTATATAATCGACCTGCAACTGAAACTAAATCAGAAAACATTGCATTGCCAACGGCGCTTGCGACTACAGGGTCAGTTAATGCATCTAATCCAACATAAACAATTTTTTTATTTCGGATAACTTGTAGCCAATCTAGTATTGGCCTTTGGTCTTCAATATTTTCATAGTCTGGAGACAACAGTTCGGCAGATTTTCCGGTTGTTAATTTTTTTAATAACGGCCCTAACGAGGCAGTAATTTTACTAAAATATTCTCGGTCATATCGGCAAGCATGATATAAATCATCAAAAATAGGATTATGAATCAATTGATGTTTTTCAACATAAGCAACTAACGCTTTAAGAGTAGTTATTTCTTTTTTTTCAGTGGATTTTTCTTTAATAAATTTAGTTACCCAAATGTAATAATTCACATCAATTTGTGGCAGCCAAAAATTAAGATAGCGTTCTAACAAGACATCCATTTTTGTAATATAGAAATTTACTTTTTTGTAATCGGGTTTTTCACCCATGGCGACTAATGCCATAGCAATAGAATTAATAAATTGCCAGCCAAACTCTTTAAAAGCAGCTGATTCTCCTGAGCCTGGTAATTGATTTGAAATACGGTTTGCAACTTCTGTCACACGAGTAAAATTGCCCACTGGATTATATCGGCAAGAAAGTTCCGGAAAGCCTAGATGAAATATTAAAAAATCATTTTCTCTACCAGCTAGTTTTGCTTCTATATACATTCGCCTTAATAGCTCTGCATCACCTTTTGGATCAAGCATAATAACAACATCACCACGTCGAATATCTTGACTGACAATCAACTCAGCAAAGCGTGTTTTTCCTACTCCAGGTAATCCTAATACGAGTAAATGACTCGCTCGTTCACGTAAATGAATTGCTATGTCTTTCTCGCTATCAGTAAGCCCATGAATGGAGGGTTCTCCACCAATGTCAGGGTAGGGGCGAAATGGATTTATAAAAGAGTCTTTTTTTAATAGATTAGCCAAGTATTTCAACACTGGCCGATTTTCCCAAATAAGTTCTTTTGTGCGTGCCCATCTTTTTAATATAGATGTTTGTTTGAAGTGTAAGTTGTAATCTAAATCAAGGTCTCTTAAGCGTTGTGTATGTTGCGCTGTCCAGAGAAATCCCTTGCCTAAAAATAATTTTTCTTTGCTAACATATAGTTCTTTGGAGGTAATTGTATAAGCTGGCATTCGTTTTAAATTATGCTGATAGCGCCAAACTTTATAACCTTGCTTGAATCTATAAAAACCGAACATCATTAATATACCCGCGATCGTATAAGCTCCATTTTTTGTTAAGAAAAAATTTGTTGGATGGGCTGTAAGCAATAGTGCGACTACGCAGGCTGTGGTTGTCGTAATCCATTCTAACGGTGGGCGCAGTAATCCTTCTAAAGGCGTATGCATGCTCATTCTACATTCCTAATAAATGAATAGTTTTGCTAATGAGGTTTTGGCAGATCAATAATTCAAAGATGATTAACCAGATGCCGATTCGCCATATTTCTTTTTGCCAGTACAATATTTTTTCACCGGAGACTTTTTGTTGATGCCCAGTTTTTAAAATAATATAAGGCCATGCTGTAATAAATATGAGCAATATTGTCCACCTGATTATGCATAATAACGCCTGATGCTGGTGGACTTTTTCCATGATAGAATCAAAAAATGCTGGGTTAATTGCATGAAGCAACACAATCGACCCGCTCATTAAAAAAAGTAATGCTGCTATTTTCCAAAAACTGCTAAAAAAATTTAAGCGTGACAAATTTAGCTGCATAATTTACTCCACAGAAGGTAAAGCCATGGGCAAGACGTTTTTTAAAATAATGGCAAAGACTTTAATTTTTCCATTAAAGATTGCATTAATTGTTTTTTTTGATAAAGCTTCGGATGCAGAAATTAAAGCAAAGAAAAAGCGATCAGAAGAATATGATCGCTATGCGGAAATTATTACTAAACATAAAATTGTTAGATAACTTACATCATTGCAGCTTTGCCAACTGCTGCTGCAGTAGCTTTTGCTTTCGCCAGTCCTGCGCTGGCGGCATCATTTCCAATTTTATTCATACCCATTGAAAAGCTACTCACAATATCCCCTACAGCAACTCCCATTGCACCCATAAAAACAAACCAAAAAATAGGAGAAAATATAATAAGCGAAGCGATAATCATATCTGCTAATGTTGCTCCAGCTCCTTGTCGCTCAAACCAGTTAGAGTAGAGTGCTTGCATTAATGCATTATCTGTCCAACTTACCAGATGCCAAATGAAGCCCCAGAAAATAACTGAAAACACCATCATTGCTCCCGTTATAACACTACTTGATCGATAGCTACTAAACAGTAATGCAAATGGGAGAAAAACGTAAATCATTAACAATAGTAGGGCTTGTATGATGGGTGCAGCCTGGCTTGCAGCATATAATTTAGGATATTCTTCTAGCTGTTGAAACCAAATTCCTACAGCGGAAACAAGATGTGAATATCCCTGATCAGCAATTGTTGCATTTGCATTGTTATAGCCGTTTGCGTTTGTTATTACTTTTTTTATAACATCATCGCGTGTATTTGCATCATTCAGATAATCCCCAAATTCATCTGAAAATGATTTTGGTAATACTTGATAGATACGATTTTTTAATCCGTATTGGTCATCGCTCCACCACTCCGAGCATGATGGAGTTCCGTAAGCAGGTGGGTTAGCTTGGTTCACATCGGCATTAATGTCTTCAGTTGCATCGTAAGGAAATCCAGGGACAGGCTTAGATGCGTTTAAGTTTTTATAGTACACATCACCAAAGCTGTGAGAACCTAACCATTCGGTATCTTCTACGCCATATTTATTAATGTCATTATCAATAATATCTAAATGATTTGTGTTATTAGCCTGCTTATCTTGATTAAACTGCGTGCGTGCTGGCATATAACACATAGATTCAAAATCTAGTAATTCTTGCTTAATCTGAGGATCTGAAATTTGTGCCATATCAACTTCAGTCACCATTTTTCGTAAGTTTGGTGTACAACCCAACATTGTATTGGCAGCATTAGTTATACCTTCAGACACAGACATCACGCTAAACCACCATAATGGTACGGTGATGCTGTCTGACGGAATAGAAAATGCATTGTCATAAGTAGTTCCGGTATTGCCAGGATAATACGTTTTACTTTGATCACTCCCACAACTTGGCGAATAAGATACTGTATGCGCACTAAGTGGAATACAAGGCGAAACCGCAAATAAAATGATTAACAATGTGGTGACTAAATTTATTTCCATATTATGTAGCGCAGTTTTTCCAGTATCATGATGCGATACATACGACTGAGCAACATTACGCATAATCATGCCAATAAAGGGTAAGTAAGCAAGACCAGTTTGCGTTAATAAACTCCACATTTTGTCATATAAATCCCATCCCATTAATGTTGTATAAAGCTCTGGAAATGATTGTACGCCGATACTCATTAAGATGACTCCTTTTGCATAGCGCCGTTTTCCATTAGTGATGGAGAAGAAGAAACTGCAGGAACTCGCATTGCATCTTGTTGCTGCTGATTTGAAAAATTTAATGTTTGTGAAAGAGTATCTGACACGGTTGCTTTTCGAGTCTGGCTTTCAAATGCTAGAGATCGAATATCATTATCTAAGTTTGTTATCGCTTGTCCAATAATGACTTGAGCAGGGTGATTTGACGAAACAACAGGAATTTGCGCGCCAGTTGATAAAATATTTTTAGCAATAAATGCTTTATCCATTACGCGCTGCATAGCCACTTCTTGAGATAATTTATTAATAATGATTTTTTGCTGAGAGGTATCCATTCTCTGAATAGATGAAATCACATCGGGGCTTACAGCAATTCCATCAGCAGATATTTTATCTAAATTATCTTTAGTAATAGGCATATTTCCTGTAATTAAATTACCAAAATTGTCTCGAATTGTATCAACACAATCAGTCGGATTGATTTGACACGAGGTAATCCATGGCAATAATCCATGACCCACCAAATTGCCTTGCTGCTTTTTGCAAGTGTCGTCATTGCATGTTGTAACAACCTGATCACCTAACACATTTGTAGTCCAATCCACAGCTGCTTTAGGGTTAGGAAAGTATTGTTTTAATTGATCATCAGTTCCGTTATTAGGTGCATCGGCATCACTTTGTAAATCGCGATTCAGTAGAGTGTTATAGCCAGCTTTAACAGTATCAGCAATGACATGGATAGAGGGTTGTGATTTTCCTCCGGCATATAAGCTGGAATCAGAATCACTCTGGCCTTGCACCCAAGGTACGCCGTTATCGCCACTCGTTGTGTCGATATTTTTTTTAACTTGGTTAATATCTTCATTGCCAGAAGAAATAAGTGTTAGATGTTTTTTCCATTGATTATCAACGGAAAGCGTTCCCCAATCTTGATAAGGATTTTTGCCTTGCGAAATTTGTTCTTTAACTGCTTCACATGATTTGGTTGAAACGGATAGTTGCTTATGAGCTGACAATAATGAATTATTAAGTAAGTTATAAGCAGTAGGATTAGCTTGTGCTAATAAATACATAGGAATCTGCACTAAGCTACCCGTAGCATTTGAAACTACATTTTGTTCTAAGTTGTCTGTGCTGTCTTTCAAATCATTAATGCTATTAGCAATGGAAAGCGCGGGATTAAATGCGCTGCAGCTATACCCTGTACCTAAGTTTGTTTTAGCATTTAAGACTGTGGTTGACGTATCAGCAACGGGTGGTAATTCAAAATCATTTCCGCCACCAATTTTGTAATATAATTTATTATTGCCATTGCCAACCGGAATAATATTAGAAGCATAGGTTGTTATGCTGAAAGTGACTAATAATGCAGTAATTAAATTTTTCATTATGTTCTTCCTAAATATTTTCCATCGCCATCAACGCAACCATCGTAATGTCGCCATACGATCCATACGTAATTTCCCTCGGTATTTAGCATATTGGAATTGTATGAATTACTATCGCCCAACACATGACACTCGGTTTGAGTGATGGGGTAAATCATTTGAAAATATGTTTCTTTGCTATTTTCTTGAATAGGCGCAGCTGAACAATGTTCTCCACATGAAGTTGAAAGATAGTGATAGACATGTCCATATTGATGTTGGCTAGTAATTAAATCCGCGGCACGTTCGGCAATGACTGCAGAAGCTTTAGCATCATTGTCATTAATCACTTTTCCTTCGTGTGGATAAATGCCACCCCAATTATTAAGACCTGTTCCCACATGATGTGTTACGTTTAATCCTAATGCCAAACCTTCTTCCAGGAGTGCAGCAGGCGGCAGTCCCCGCCACAATAAACTATCTGCTAGTGACTGAAAATAAGGGTGCCAAGGAGTCGCAGTGCTTGGCAATAATCCGTGTTTTGGAATCGCCAGTAGAGCAGGGTTACCCACAACTTCAGCTTCTTTAAAAATAACATTTTGCTCATATTGATCTATCAGGCTATGGTTGCCGTCCCCAACATCAATACCAGTCACGCCTTTGACAATTCCCTTTTGCACCGGTTGCCCAGCAGTATCTAAAATCTTATTAATTTCCAGCCACGGATTGTTATTTGGTTTTGAAAAAACACTCACAACAAGATCGGGCAAGTAATGATCTTCAACTGGCGTAGTGTTGATATCTCCCCATTCAGACACCCAGACACAAAAATGCGTAGGTATTTCGTAATGCAAACAATTCGGAAGTGCCTGAAGAGTATCCTTGATGATAGAGCCAGAATTTATTGAGCTGCTATTTGCCTGTGCGGGTGAAGTAATTAGAAAGCACAGGCAAATTAACAGTTTCTTAATCATCGTGATAACTCTCTTGTTTTTGTTGCATCATTTCGTGGGCAATAACTCTCACTGCTTCAATTTCAGAACAGTTGAATTTTTGCATGATTTTCAAACGCTGATTTTTTTCAGCTTGTTCCGTTGCTGCAAGAGCAAGGTAAAGTTTTGGCGGAACATTTCGAAATAATCCTTTCATTGTAGAACTTAAGATAACGCCTTCCGTGTATTTACTTTTTTCTTTTCGTGCAGATAAAAGTAGAAAACGCTGTTCTGGAGTCAATGTTTTAAAACGCTCGATCTGATCAATTTCATCGGGTGGTAATGATAAACATATCCAGTGCTCTAGTTGAGCCAACATCCTACGTGCACCATCTGGAAAATCTTTCATATTCTGAGTTGCTATACCCAGCCACAAACCAAGTTTACGGCCTGTTTTAGCCACACGAGTCTGAATATTTGCCAGCAATTGAATGGATGTAAAGATGTGATTTTCATCAATTATGGTGTAGATAGAGCGGTCACTTTTCTGATTTGCTTCTGCTAGCGTTTGGACGTAGTTCAAACAACCTGCAAATGCAATAGAGCGATGTGCTTCATAACCTTCACGAGCAAATAAGCCAAAATCTACAATGGTAATATCTGCTTCAACCCAAGGATTCCCGTAGCTATTAAAAAACTGGCTAGACATAGGGTCTTTCGTAAAATACCGCATAGCGTCTGCCATTTCCCGAGCACGCTTTATTTTTTCTCCATCACGATCTGGGTCAAGTTTTAAAGTAACGCGTTCAAAAGCCTCTAAAACATCTCCTGCTATCATTTGATTGCGCTGATGATCACGGACAAAATATGCAGCATCAATAATGGCATCCATAATCAACATGCGATCACTGCGACGAATAGACTCTTCTTCCTTCTTTTCGCCACCCGTAATCATGATCAGAGCTGATAAAACCATATCACCCAAAATGTCTCGGTCATCATCTTCCGTTGAAGAATCGCTGAGATTTTCACATTTCTCGAATAGGTATTGATCGCGTTGCTGAATTTGTATTGACTCAAGTTGATCAATAACTCGTAAACCATCTGCAAATGGATTTAAAGAAATAGGGTGTTTAGGATCAATTTTAATTTTATTGATCGTTAAGCCAAGCGATTTACAATACTCACCAAGTACGTCAAATGAACCCCCAACATCAATAATAAACATCTTGGGAAAGTAACGAGCTAATAAGTAAGTGATGATGAAACATAATAAATTTGATTTTCCGGTTCCACTTTCGCCTAATAAAAGAAAATGTGCGTTTTTCGTCTTGTCTTTCATGAAATCGTAAAACCAAGGCTCACCACCGCGATTAAAACAAACTAGCCCTGGATGCTCAGTACCGCGACTTCGACCATAAAATGGCAGCAACTTAGCAATGTCACTCAATAAAAAATACCGCGACCGATAAGCATTTTTTTTGTCGAAATGGAAGTTGTAGCACATAGGTAAATAACGGAGATAAGCATCAACAGGAAATAGTTCATCATCGGTAATTACTTTGAACCCATTACTATTAAGCAATACTTCTGCTTGCGCTTCTTTGCTATGCAAATCATCTAATGAGTCACCTCGAATATAAAGATTCATTACAACAGGCAGTAGGGAATCACCATTGGCAATGGATTTCTCAGCTTGTAATATTTCATCTTTAACTTTTATAGCTTGTGCATGATTTCCAACTGCTGAGCCTTGGATTGTTTTAAGATGTAATTCAACTTCGCTGGGTGCCTGCATAACGATATTCATAACAAATACGCTACCTTCAGGCAGATGATCTACTAAGTTAAAAACCTTATCATCAGTAGCACGTTTACGCTCCGCAGAAATATGGCCAATCTCTGGGTTTGTCGTCATGCTTTGAATGGTGATTACCTTGTGAGGCTTGCCATCAAAATACCAACCATCACCAAATGATTTTGGTGAGCTAAAAAATAATTGCTCCGCAAGATCAAACGAAAACATTTTTTTTGATTCGTTAGGATAGCTAGTTGTATCAGCCAGCTTATTATTTGGGTTGAACCATTTTGTCATCCAATAATAGAATTCATTTCCTTTTAGACGTCTAATGTGCATTCCACAGGAGCGTAATTGATCAGAAAATTTGCGTGATATGCGTGTAATTTCCTCTAGGCGAGACAATCGTTCTTTGTTGTTCGTTTGCAAGGAATTTTTGCGCTGATATAACACAGCATAAACATTTAATAATCCACCGCGAAACGTCAAATTTGTCACTTGTGAATCATGAAAAATCCCTTTCTCTTCGCTGACATATGCCAAATGTTCTTTTATGTTAAGTAAATAATCATTCGTTATTGCGGAAGATTTTTTATTTTCTAAAAAATAATTTTCTATCTTTTCGTAAACCGGAGACAGATCAGATTGCTTATTGACATATACCTGTAAAGTCCAGGGATTATTCTTCTCAAATGGGATAGAGTTTTTTATTGCTTCGCAAATCGACTTGGTAATTTCATCTAGCATAATTTGAGGGCGTGCCTCACAAGCGATAGGCGTTATTTTAAAGCAAATGCCTAAGCTTTCATTATCTTCTAATAAAATGCATTTATGCTTTTCACTATAATCTTTCCAAGGTAAGTACTTTATGAATGAAGGTAAGTGATCATGAGATTTTTCAATGTCATTTTTCTTGATAAAGAATTTTTTGAGAAAATTTTTAAACATATTATTCTCTTATGGTTTCGATGGGAAGCGCATAATGATCTTGTGTGTAAGCATTAAATTCAGTGAAATAACCGGGGATTGGCATTTCATCATTGCCCGCTAAATGAGGAAAAACATACATTGTTAATTCGGGATTGGGCAATTTATGAAATGAGTTATTTTCAGCATGAAAAGTAGTTAGATTGTGAGATGCAGTTTTTATTGGGTCTGTTTCAGGCTCGCTATGAGTGGCTTGCATGCCATCATAGACTTGTTCCATTGTAGGGCCTTTTTCCGGCACTACATTACCAGACATGTTGCTGCACGCTGTTAAACTAATCGAGCTGATTACTAATATGAGCGTTATTGTTATGCGCATAATTGAGTTTTCTTCCTGTTGGGTCATAGTCAATATGAATTTCTTTTGCAAAATTAACGGCTATTTCGACAAAACTGTCTTTGTCATCAGAAGGTGCCACATAGATAGCATCGAATGACTGCTCTTCACGGTCATGCCACCATTGTTGGACTTCTGTTGCTGCATTAGATGCGGATTGGCCAATAACATATTTATTAGCTGATCCCGTCACCGAGGATGTGGAGCTTCCAAAAGGTGAAGTGCCGGAAGTTGTTTGAGATTGAGCGTATGCATTAGCAGCGCCAACTCCTGCACTAAGCGCTACATTCCCTGCTAAATAGGCAGGGGCGTTGGTGATTAACTTTCCTCGAATAAATGGGTTGCCGTACTTATCTGATAAATAGCCAAGGCTATTAGATTTTGTGAAATTACCGATGTCATTTTCGTTAGAGCTTGTGGATGAAATAGTTCCGTCATCAAATACAAAAGTCAGTGAGGTCACCCAGCCACGTACACTCTGTAAATTCAAGTCTCCTTCGCAATACCCGCTAACAATCATTTGTGATAAATGAGGAATGCGTAAACCATTCGCTGCTAGATTATCATCTGAAATAACAATCTTGAAAGGGTATGGGTCAGTTACAACTCCTTTTACTGGAATTCTACCTACCAATGCAGTCATTAATTCATCATGCACCGATGTTCCATTAGCAGGGATGGTATAGTAAGGAATTGTTTCTGGCTTATTATGCTCAGAGTGCGGCGAAGGTAAAAAATCATTAGCCTGTTTGTCAAGTAGGCTTATAACTGAATGATCTTTTTGGCTGTGAGTCAAGTCATCAACTACCGTGATAGGCTGTGAAGAAGTGCTATCAATTTCCGTATCAGATTTCTGAGCCACATTTTGCATCTGATTTTTGAGCTGTTCAATTTCATCAGTAAGCTTGGAATATTCCTCACTTCTTTTAGAACCTGCTTGATTTAATAACTCCGCATTTCTTTTTTTGATGTCTTCATTTTCTTTTGACACCTCGATAATTTTTTCTTTTGTTTTAGATAAATCGGCTGTGAGTGTATCTAATGATTCCGCTGCGCTATCATTGGAAGCGCCATCTTTAATGTTTTTTTCTTTAATGACCGGAGAATTCATTGGAGAGGTTGATTTGTGACTAGAAAGAGATGCAATTAAACAGACAATAACAATTCCTAAAGTCGGTATAGCTACATATTTTAAAATACCATTTGTATTATGCATCGCCATGACACACTCCCATTGTTTCACCGAGTGGCTGATTAGAGACTAAAAATAACATTGCAGAATCACCGCGCTTGTCACCATATGATTTTAAAAACGAGGTGGGGTAGATCGTGGCTGCTTGCCAGTCACCACATATATCTTTTCTAATATCAATGTGTGTTGGATGCGCGTACTTATTTCTTAATAAAATAGCTGTTACGTAGTGATTACCAGAAACCCAAGAACTTTCTGGATGTGCGATCACTTTATCGCCGTATATTAAATCTGAAACAAATTTTTCTGTGTGCATCGGTGCACGCGAGAAATTTGACGAGTTTTGAATAAGACGGTCAGGCGCGTAGGCTTGTTGCCAAGCAAAACGAATTAAATCTGCATAACTTGCTTCATTAGTGGTGGCATTATCTTCAACAACTGATGACACAGGCTCACTAATTGTAGATACTACGGCTTTGTCTAACGGCGCATTATTGTTTTGTTTAATATCAATTTGCTGTGTGCTATTAGAAGCATTGTCGTCTGTGGACAGATCAATTAATACAACTTCACCACTTTCCTTCAGAGTTGCATAAATACGTGTAGTTGAAAATGATTTCAACGCTGTTAAATACACAGATTTATCATCATTTAATATGCGTAATTGGTCTGAAGTTAACGCACTCTTTACATCTATGCTAACAGGGCTTGGAAAAACGATGCGCTTCTCTTTGTTTATGGGTAATGGAATAGAAAGCGCATCGCCTTGCCAGGTAAGATGTGTGTTGTCATCAGCTGGAAAGTATTTCTTTAACTTTTGCATTTCTGCATTTGTTAACGTTAGGCTATTTGTAGAATCAGCATATGCAGTTAGGCTGAGAAAAGATAATAGGATAGCAGTGAGCACCTGTCTCATGTTTGCTTTTCTCCTTTGTACTAAATATAGGTTTTTTGACGCTGTGGCTCAGTGACAAATCCAGCTAATGCCAGTCCATAAGGATTGTTTTGTGGCGATATATTGATGCGTGTTACTTTTAGCGGATAAATAATTTCAACGTCTTTCACGGTTTGATTATTTTTTGATTCAGTTAGGCGCATTTTGAGATCAACTTCCCATGTGTCATTTCCAAGTTTTTTTACATTCACTGAATCATATGCTGCTCCGCTTAAGCCTTGTAAATAGCGAATTCTTTGCAGTTGACCCGATGCTTTTAATTCAGTGTCATCCTCCATTAGTTCTGATTTGAATTGCGGCGTTAAATACGACCAGTAAGAACGAATATTTTTTTGGTAATCATCGTCACTTTCATCTGGCCAGTAATTTAATTCTTGCCACACTTCATAAGCAAAACTATAAATTAGCGGATCAGGGATGCTACCTGCTTTTAATGTCGCTCCGTTTTGGATGTCAGGAGGAAGATAAAGTGTTAGGCGTGATGGGGATGTCATCCAGCCAGCAAAAAAAGCTACGCTTAATACAAGCAGAATTCCGATGAATCCTTTTTGCATTTTAATGATTTGTAGATCAGCATCTTCCTTTCGCCACGCCGATGTAACCCATCCTCTAAATATTTTATCGCTCATCTTAAATACCTCTTTACAGACCATTGACCAAGGCGTGTTACATATGGGTTTGTTAAAATACCTACGGCAGATAATTGCTTAATTAGGAGGTGTTGATAATGACCATAAGGTTTTCCGTATTTTAATTTTTGCAATTTGGACAGAATTAACTTCGTTATGAAAAAAAACAGCGCGCTTGCCAAAAGGTAGCCAGGCCAAACATAACCCAGCAATAACTTAGTTAATGTGCAAAGCGCAAAAGTTAATATACAAAGTGTTCCTATGGCGACTGCCATTACTTCCCCCAATGTGCAGTCTTTATAAATAGGCATCTTGTGGTTAATATGATTTAGCATAATGATTTTCTTATGGTTGCGGCGCATTGGTAACGAGAGCATTTCCTGCGTAAAGTAAGCCTAGACATATTGCCAAAGTAAACACACCCACTAATGCCCATACAAAGAAGTGACTCAGCTTTTCCATTTTTTTAGCTTCTTGATAAGCGGCTATCATTTCATAGCCAACAAACAAAAAAGCTAATCCAGCTAATAAATAGCAACCATATCCCATAATGGTTAAACCATACGAAATAAGCGCACTAGCATAGTTTCCATCTTTCACATTAAATTGATCAGGTGGTTTAGGTAAGTCAGCCCAGGCCGGAAAGCAAATTAAATAAATAGCAAAACCAGTCAGTGAGTGACGAATTTTATTAAACATAGCGGTTCCTTAAGAAATGAAAACTAATGCAATAACCATTGTGATAAGAAAAAATAATTGAATATAATTGCTTAATAACCTAGACACATTATCTTGGCTGTTTCTCTTATGAAATTTTAAAAGTTCTAGTGCCGTCCAAGCAGACCACATGATAAAACCCACTAGTAAGCCAGTTCTAATAAAAAGGCTCAGGTCCACATTTGAAATGCCTGCAGCTTGAGAAAATGCTTCTAAAGCATTGTCATTGGACATGAGGCTTCTCCTTGATATCAAGATAATCACCCTTAATTGCTTGGAAAGAGTGGGGTTCATTAAGATTGTCGTTCAGTTTTTCTTGAATACCTTTTTCTATTTCGTTTATGTCATCTAATAAACCGTTATGCGGTTTTCCATCTATATCGTTGTAAGAAGTATAATGAAACCTGATTCTGGCTTGTGATGATTGCTCTTTGCTTGCTGCAACAATTAATGGCTTGAGAGAGTCGAGCTGATTAATCATTTGTGTAAGATATATTTTTTCTTTTTGATCGCTAGCCAATGCACTCGAAGAGATAATGCAAATAGCAATAGAAAAAATAAATAACAGATTTATTTTCATTTTAACCTCATAAATATTTTTTGAAGTTTTTAATAGATAAATTAACAAATATATTTGTGAGAAATGTCATTGTTATTAAGTACACTTCAATAGGTAGGTCATAGGGAGTCGCCATGTAAATAAAAAACAATGTCAAATATGTTGTATTTGAGATAGCTTTTAAACGATGAAATATAAATGTACTTTCTCTTGATCCTTGAAATTTTCTGATGTCTCGTTGTGCTAAGCCGTCAATAATAGAAACTAGCAATATTAAAAAATAAAATGGTAGAAATGTGATAAACACAAGCAAACGCACAAAAGTTATTTCAGTAATATTAATAAAAGTTTCAGCTATACTGCCAATTTTTCCCCCAAGCCAATTTTCGCATTGATTTTTAATAATTTGGAAATTATTAAGTACGTTATTTTCGAATTTAGAATTATGGCGAATCAATATATCAATGTTGCGTTGCAATATTTTTGTAGTTGTAATTTCTATATTGTGGCCTAAAAAGATTTCTACAAAATACCATATCTCCAATAATGCCCACGATACTATACTTAATAACAGTATATTAAATACTATGAAAAACAGTGCTCCCATAATTGATGGATTATGACTTTTAGATGGAGAACGTTGAGAGGTTTTATTTTCCATCTGCTCCCCTTAGTTTTTAGGGATAGGTGTGAAAGGAGTGTAGTCAAACGGCTTAATAATGGGTTCTGCCGTATAAAGCCTTGTCGCAGCTTCATGGAAGGCTGTATTAAATCGTAGTTCTCGTTCTAATTTGTCATGCTCAAGTTTAGCGGCTAATTCTGCATAATGATTTAGCTGGTCAGAGTTTTCAGAGTTAATTCCTAGTACTTCAGGTGGCGATAATTGCTTATAATAGTGTCCACTGGGACCTTGCATTAATTGCATATAATGTTCCCATTCCACGTCAGTCAAATACCAATCTTTGGCTGTTCCTATGTGGCTTGTGCTGATAGTTGAGTTTTGGCTAATAGTATTTTGCGTTTGTGTATTAATAACATCAGAAGCCAGGGCGTTGTTTGTTACTATCAATAAAACAGCTATAGGTAATATTCGACTCATTTTATGTACCTTGTAAGTTAATTTTCACATGCTGATTTTTTTCGTTTACAAATTCAGCTGTTCCAGAATCATAATCAGCCTCAAGTAAATTCCAGTCGGCTAGTTGGTCGCCAATTGCTAGAGGGAAGACATGGTTTTCGTAATTGATGCTGACGTAAGGTTCATTTCCAATAATATCTATAGAAATAATATGAAATGGTAATCTGCTCTCGTTAAGATATTCTTTGCCCAAGGCGCTGCTTGATATTGATTTTTTTAGATCGCTAAACTGAAAATCAATATCATTTTTAGTATTTGTAATTTGAGTGGATACTTTCTGTAAATCAGCATTTGTTGCAATATCAACTACTGCTTTTTGAATGGAAGTGATATTTTTCTCAATCATCTCTAAAGCCACTTGTTGCTGTTGAGAATTTAACGAATTATTTTCAGCAATTTGTAATATAGAATTAATATCATTTAATTTACGTAAAATAGTTTCACTACGCTTGTTTTGCGTTTCAAGTAAGCTGCTACTGCTTTTTGTTGTTGCTGCACATAAAATAACTAAAGATGCGATGGTTAATAAAATAAGTAGGTTTTTTTTCTTGAAAACTATTTTAATGATATCTCGATTAAAGTGATTTTCTTCACCAGATTTCCGTTTAAAAAAATAAAATACTGAGCGCATAATTAGCCTCTTATTGATTGTTTACTGTGGACGAATTTCAAATAATTTGGCTTTAATTTGAAATCAATGACGCGATTAACGGGATCTTGTGTTAAATAAAATGCTGGACCTATCAGTGTTATTAGCGCTGTTTTAAGCGTGACGGGACCAATTTCTTTGTCAACAATAGGCAGCGGTTTTCCAAGAGTAATTTTCAATGCTTGGTTTAAATTCGGTTCAGCGAGTAAGCTATATCCGCTGTATTTTAGAAGAAAATTAACAGCATCGCCTACAGTTAAAATGTTCCTCGTGAAACGTACTTGAATTATTTGTGACAATAAATCAGTTTGATATGATCTAGGTGAGTTATCAATAGTTGTGTATCGCCCAATAGATGTTAAGTTATTCGCTAGACAATTTTTCCCTAGTAAAACACTTAAAATAATAATCACCATGAATTTTATTTTCATGAGTTGGCCTCAGATGAATTTTTGCTCGAAAAATTAGTATTAAATTGACGGATAAAGCAGATGGTTTTTCAGATAATAAAAAACCTGCACTAGGCAGGTTTTATTTACAACTTCACGCATTATAGTAATTTTATACCATAAGTGTATTTACAGTGCCAAACATTATCGTACTAAAATTTTTGATACTGTTTTTCATGCTGAGATTTTTTATTACTTGCACTTAATCGTCCAGCAAGCCATTGGTGTGCCATGTCAACATAGCCTTTGTATTGCATATGAGAAATGTTAATTCTTTTGGCCTTAATGCGAAGCCCACCATTCATGAAGTAATGGCACCGCAAAGCGAGTGCCATATTATAACTATACTGAGACATTTCTTTGACCAGATATTCAATTTCTTCAGCTTCTTCATTACATGGTAAAAAGCTGGATTTGCCTGAAGAGCTTCTAATACCTTTAGTCATTAAAATGTATTCCATAGAGTAGGGTGGATAGCCCAAGCCATAACAATGATCTCGGCTATACCAGTCAGCCCAATCATATAAGCGTTTCTCAATATACTTAATAAAGTTTTCATCCATATTACGCTCCATATTCGATTAAGATAGCGAGCTCTTTTTTTAATGAATTTACTTGATCAGTTAAATTTTTTAATGTGAACTGGAATCGTTCTTGGCTTTTTGGCAAGCTCGTATATTTAATTAATCGTGGAGAAAAGACATTCTTCTTTCTAGGTGGAAAGTAATTATTAATGTGCTTATTCAATAATTTAATATTGCTTTTATGCTCACTAATAGCCATTTTAATGAAATTTATGCGTTCAATAGTTTTTTGTGACTTGTTTGAAATAGTTGTTTTCATATTATTCTCCCGTATTTTTAAATAACGCTTTTCTCCAGCAGGAATATTCAGCGTTTAAAATTTGTTGATAGTTTTCTTCAATAAAATGTAGCTCTTCTTCAGCTAGTCGCGGGTTATTTAACGTCTTGTAGTGACGGCGACAGTACCAATGATTTCTACTTCCATAAGCATATGGATTCATCGTTCCAGGCAGAGGGCAACGTTTTCCCGAGACAACGTAACAACAGTTATGGTCAGGGTGATTAACTTTGTCCGCTATGGCGATCCAGCCACATGAGCAACGACTGGCTGTAGCAAGTAATCTTTTTCCGCATTCAGGGCAAAGATTAACGCTGGCCATAAGCATTTTTCTCTTCTTCTGGAATGACTAATTCACCCATGTATTGCTCAAATTTAGTGGCATTAAAAAGTGTTGCTGGCCGCAAATACTCAGCCATTTTTTTATCGCCTTTCCATTCGCGAGTTTTTTTTGCAATAACTTGGCGGCAGTCAATAACACTTGCGCCTGTTTTCAGTCGAGCAATAATCAATTTTAAATTTGTATCAACAGGGCGATATGCTCTTCCTGTTTTTTCATTGAGAAAATTCAAAACCTCTATTGCCTGCAATCTAAATTTATTCTGAAGAGTTCTGTAAACCGGTTTTCCTGTAGATGAGTCATTTGTTTTTAATTCAATATCTGCATTTTCTGAGACATATCTCTTTTCTTGTTCTTGCTCCTGTTCCTGTTCTTGATTTAATGAACTCTTCGAAAAGGCTTTAGGTAAGGAATCTTGAAATGGGTGTGATAATCCTTGAACATATGATTCTACCTGCAGTATTAATAAATCTTTTAATTCGCATTCAGGTAAATAATCAAGATAGTGTTCCCAAGACTTTACAACATTAGGTGATTCAGGTTGGTTGTATTTGAGAAAATTTGGTAGCCACATAAAAGAAGACGTTTCGTCATATCGAACCATATCTTTTAAGAAGCTTTCTTGTAAGGCTTTCTTGAGTTTTTCCAACGGCCAATTCAATTCACTTGCAAGGCCTGGTAGTGAGGCTCGCATTGCACCGATTGGTGTTAAATGTGGATGTGTTAGTAAAAGGAAAAAAACTAGTTTTCCATAATCTGTTAGCTCATTAAACTTTTTATCGTTCCATGTACGCGTATCAATTTTTCTGTAACGTGCCATAGATAATTCTCCTGTGTGAAATTTTAATTTATAAAACACGCTGGAGAGATTACCTTTGGAATATGGTACAAAATACGGGGAATGTGCTTAGTGAGAAATACCTAGTACTTTTTACTTAAGGAATTTTACCCAGGGAAAATCACCTGGATGAAAGATTGATTTTTCACCATATTGCTGAGATACTTTTTAAATAATAATTGTCAACCGCTTTAGTCTAGTTTTTCGTGAATTTAGCCGATAATCTCGACTTTTGACTAATCAAGGAATAAGTGTGAAGTTTATATTTCCAATGGTTTTATCATTATATTTAATGAGCTCGATTTCTTTTGCCCAAGCAGTCGAGCCAGTTATCATTAAAACTGATGGTCACGTAACCCTCTCTCAAAAGAAGCTAATTACTAATGCCTTTATGTATCTTAATAATTTTTGGGAAGACAAAGGGAAGTCTCTTTCACTTGAAATTACCGAGAAATATTTTACACCCGATACTAGTCTCACCATCAATGGTAAAACTGTGTATGTCGGTTATGCTCAATTTGATTCTCACTTTAAAAAAGTAGGGAAAAAAATTATAGGGAAAATCCAATTTCCATTACTTGAAGTGATGAGTGTTGATGATAAATTGATCGTGCATTTTAATGAGGACCTTCATGATAATAATGGCAACTACTACCCTGCAAATGTCATAGCAATATTTACGTTGCGTAAAGGTAAAATTCAACAATGGGAAGAGGTGGTAAATTCAAAATATTTTTGCCAAATAGAATCTTCGAATGTTGTTTATTCTAAATGAGTTGAAAAATCTTTGTTTAAATCGACATCATATTTAGAAATATAAAAGGGTGTTTTTTAGATGAGGTTTTAAAAATTGAAAAAAAATTTCTATTCATTTGAAAAAGTTACTCAAAGCCACATAGGTGTTATTTTTTCGTGGTTGGAAGAGTCACATGTAAAAGAATTTTGGGATAATAGCCAAGCACATAAGGATGATATTATTAATTTCATTAATGGTAGAAAAGAACCGTCTAATTATGCTGGTGGCAATTATACGTATTGGATAGGCTCAATTGATAACAAGCCGTTCTGTTTTATCATGACTATACTTGAAGTGGCAGGTGAGCAGAGACCTATGATCAAGAATGATCATTTATCAAAAACAGGCACAACATATAGCATCGATTATATGATAGGTAATAGCGAATATTTTGGAAAAGGTTTGGGATCACAAACACTTGAGGAATTTACTGAATTTTTTAAAGCAAATATAGACCAAAATGCAGATACGTTTTTCATTGACCCAGATATGAATAATCCTAGAGCCAGACATGTTTATGAAAAAGCAGGTTTTCAGTATATGGGTGAATTTATGATGGAAGGAAGTGGTGTCTTTCGTGGGCGAAAAACACACTTTTTAGTTAAAAAATTATAGTTAGAAAGATTTGGATTCGCCTCCCTACTTTTTAAAGCTAACAAACCAATAGTAAATAGACCCTAGTTATTTTCAAAGAACTTAACTACTGCAGAATTAAAAGCTGCAGGATCTTCTTCAGCAACAAAATGGCCGCTGTCGGGAACGATCACTGTTTGCAAAGAAACAGTGTCATTTAATAAAGCTTTTGACAGCTTATCTCCAACACCATGAGCACCACTTATAGCTAAAACAGGCATAACCAGCTTTTGATTTTTAAAAGTTTTCACCAGCACAGCATCTTGTGGTAGTGCTCTATAATAATTAAAGCCAGCTGTCATGCCTCCCTTCGTTGCATAATGTCGAACATATTCATCAATTGTGCTTTCACTAATCGCCTCTTTTCTGTATGACCACGCTTTAATTTGAGCGCTTATGTATTCCTTTTCCCGACCTTTTGTTAACATTTCTGGAAATTCAGGCGCCATATGAAATGCATAATGCCAAGCTCCTCCATGTAGTGCATCCGTATTTTCTGTGCCTGGTATGAGGCAATCAACTAAGACAAGTTTCGAGACATAAGAAGGATAAAGATGCGCCATCACATAAGCAGCTTTACCGCCCATATCATGACCCACAATATCCGCATGCTTTTCTCCAAGTGCTGCAATAAGATCTTTGATGTCGGTCGCAATGGTTTTTTTGTCATAGCCACTGACGGTTCTCTCGGAGAGACCAAGTCCTCGTAAATCTGGTGCAACAACTCTGTATTGTCCAGCCAACGCTTGCATGGTGAATCTCCATGAATAGGATGTTTCTGGCCACCCATGCAACAAGATCACCAGTGGACCTTTCCCGATTTCAATATAGTGAAGTCGAATACCATTGACCTCTACAAAGTGGCTGCTTATGCCGTTCGGTAAATTTCCAGATAGAGGTTTTGATGTGACAGGCTCAGCTGAATAGCTAGACGATGTGGCTAGTATTAGAAACGCAATAACAAAAACTAGAGCGGTTTTGAAAGTTGTCATAGAAAAGCCTCTAAGATGCAATAATAAATAATACCAATTACTCCCCATATGGAACCGAGAATAAATGTTGTCGCTCGCATGTTACACCATATTGCAAGCATGATGATTAATGCAATAAACGGACATAAGTAGAAGTTTATGACAGATTTATTTTGTTTGAATTGTAACTTATGACCCATAACAATTACGCTAAAATTTAAAAAAATAAAGCCGGTTATTGCACCATAATTTATTAGCTCTGCCAGTTGATCTATGTTAGCTAAGCTACCTAGTATTAATTCAAGAACAATAATAAAAATGATATTACCATGCGGTGTTTTCCAGCGTTTGTTTACTGTTCCGAATATGTGGGGTGGAATTACTTCATCTCTCCCCATGCTGTATAATAACCTTGTTACAGATGTTGTTCCTACAAGATTGCAGGTTGCCATTGCAAGAATGAATCCTAAAGTGTAAATAATAGAAAATATATTGCCGCCAGTTGTTTTCACCAGATTAAATAATACAGAATTACTCCAGCTATCATTCGTCGTAAACTGATTCCAGTTGGGTAACGCTAAAACGCCTAAGTATCCAGTTACGAACATGATCAAGAATCCAATACAAGTGCAGATCAGCATGGCTCGTGGAATATCTTTTTTAGGGTTAATAGATTCTTCTGCGAGTGTTGTTACAGCATCAAATCCTAAAAAACTAAAAATTGCGAGAGCGCTAGCTTGTATGACATTTTTCATTGATTGAAAGTGAAATGGAGCAAGACTAAATAAACTGTGGAAGGAATGTGTGCTATGAATAATAAATCGTGTCCAAATCGCGAATCCAAAAAATACTACGACTATTTGTATCAATAAGATGGCGCTACTAAAAAATGTTGATGATTTAATGCCAATTAGATTTAAAAAACCCATGCTTAATACAAATATAAATAACCATGCTTCATAAGAAACTCCATGAATAAGCTGATGTGCATATAATGCTGCTGCCGATGATGTGATTGTCGGTATTAATACATAATCCAGTGCTAATAACCACCCAGCTATAAATCCCCAAAATGGCCCTAAAATTATTTTAGTGTAATTATAAATTGAGCCGGAAAGCGGATATTCTTTTATTAACGTCGAATAACTGAGTACGGTAAAAATCATCCCAATAAATGCAAAAAGATAGGGCAGCGCAACTGTGCCTTGACTTGTTGTCAATAAAAAGCCAAATACGACAGCAGGTCCAATCGGCTGGAGATAGCTTAATCCGAATGAGACAAGTTGCCATATTTTCAGCGTTCTAAATAATTTTTGCGTATAACCAAATCCATTTAATTCTTCATCTGCATTAATAGTGTCTGTGTTCATGAGATATCTTGTGTTTTTAAATACATAATATGCGTCAATCCAAATTGGATGGCGGTAGAGATAATTTCTCCACGGGATTTTGCTTGTAATTTATTTTTGATATTTTCAACATAACCTTCGATTGTTTTGGGAGATATTTTTAGCGCCAGTGCTATTTGCTGTGCGGAATAACCCAGTAATATTCTTTTGAATACGGTGATTTCTCTACCTGTTAAATATGTGCCTTCAAAATCTTCTTCACCTAAATAATAACGCTTATTGAAGGCGTCATAATACCCAGCTTTTTTTATTAATTGCTTTCCTGTGATATCAATAAATGAGCCAACTACGCCAGTGCATTCTCCATTGTTGAGTAGCAGCTGATTTTCCGTGACTAAAATATCTTTAACATTATTTATGGTATCCGATACTTCTACCGCATTTATCCGAACACTGCCTTGCAATACGCCATAGTCACCCGCTTTAAAAAAATCTGCTAAATGTCGCCAAGGCATGACATCATCTGATTTTCCAATAATTTGACTGGGCGAATCTAATCCAGCAGCTTCTGCATAATGTTCATTACAGTAAATGTATTTGTAATTTTTATCTTTTGCCCATATATATAAATTTAATTGATCCAATACTTGTTCTTTCATTATTGTCCTTCCATCTGCACAAATTATTTTTATTATAAAAACGCCGTCCTTGGCAGATTATTCCATTTAAAAAATTAGACATTATTCATGTTAGCCTCCGTTATACATGAGTTTGCTTGAAATTTGCTTTGTTACAGTTACTGTTGATTAGTTGACTGTAACAAAACTCCAAAAAATATTTTTATGCGCGTATCTAGAATTCTTTTTGCAAAACTAGCTCTGGCAAGTTAGCTAAATAATCTAAAACAGTGTCCATTTTTGCATTTATTTGAGAGTAGTCCGCGTACATTAACTCCTTGACTGATCTAATATAGGTTCCTGCTTTCAAATCATCTGGGCAGTGCTCAATCATTCCCTTCACTAATTCTTGTGTTAGTTCAAAGTGGCATTGAAAGCCGTAAATTCTATCGCCATAACGAAATATCTGACGTGGACAGCCTTCGCTTTTTGCAATTAGCGTTGCACCTTTTGGTATGCCGGGCATGTCGCTGTGCCAATGCATTACATCAAACTTTTCTGGAAATTGACCAAAGACAGGATCAAATTTAGCTTCATGTAGCAATTCAACTAAGAACATTCCAATCTCACGATGTGGACTACGTTCAGTTTTTGCGCCAAGTGCTTCACCGATAAGTTGCGCACCTAAACAAATTCCGATTATTCGTTTATGTTTAATGATAGCTTGCTTAATTAACGCAATTTCATCAGCAAGGTACGGTGCCTTGTCCATTTCAAGAGGCGACTGAGGGCCACCCATCACAACTAGAAAATCAAAGTCATTAATATTTGGTATTTTCTCTCCTTTATAAGGGCTAACTATCTGGGTCTGATGACCTCTTTTTTTGGCCCACGTTTCAATGCACCCAGGTGCTTCAAATGCAGCGTGTATTACAAACAATATTTTCATGTTACGTTGTTTCCTTTGTCTAAAATTAAGTTAAGGATTTTCCACCTACTTTTTTAATATCAATAAAACCTATCCGGTCATGCAATTTAGGCAATATGGTTATTGATAGAGCACATGCAATTGCAAGTAAAGAAAGTGAAATCTGTGGTTGGATTCCAAGTGTATTTATTACACTTGCTATGAGAGCAGACAATGTAAATTGAATTAAATTAAGTCCTGCAGCACCTTGACCAGCTTGTGTTTGAGTCTGAGCTAATGCTTCGGTAGTGGCGGTGGCGCGAATAATTGTAATTCCTAATGTCATAACTGCCATAGGTAGTAATATTTGCCAAGCGTTGAAAGAAGTTAGCAAAGAAACTATTAGCATCAATATTCCGCTTGCGCTTATACATAGGCTGCCTAATTTTATTAAATCTTTGGCAGGAAATTTTTTTGAAATTGATGATGCGATGAAACCACTGACAAAATAAATGCCGCCATATATAAACATTAAGTATCCAAATGTAAGCGGCGTGAACCCTAATAAATTTATAAAAATATTTGCTGATAAGATGATAAATGTGAAATGTACCGTATAAGCAAGTGTTGTCTGAATAACATGTAAAATGTAACGGCTGTCTGAAAATAAAATGCCATATGATTTTAAAATAGAGATAAAATTAAATTTTGATTTTGGCTTACTTGTATTGCTCTCTTGGAAAAATAAAATTGCATAAGCGAGTGCAGTCACGATCAAAATTAAGCTCGCAATGAAACCACCTTGCCAACCTAAATGATTTTGTAACAATCCGCCAATAGTTGGTGCGACTGATATTGATACCCCTGACATTGTTGTGACGAATGTACGAACTTGGATTGCCTTACTTCCAGTGTATAGGTCACGAATAATTGCATTTACCACGACAAATACTGAAATTCCTATTGCTTGTAACATTCTTGCCATGAGTAGGGGTTCATATGATTTGGCTGCAATACAAAATAAAGTCGCAAAACCTGCAATGGCTAATCCGACAAGTAGCACTGGTTTGCGTCCAATATAATCTGACAGTACCCCATGAAAGAGTTGGCTAATAGCAAACACAGAGGAAAATGCTGTAAAGGTAAATGAAATTTGTGTAATTGATACACTAAATTCCTGAGCCATTGTTGGGATTCCAGGGAGATAAACATCCAGCGTAAATACACCGACAATTGCGATTAAACCTAGTAATAAGATAGTAGAAAAATTCTTCATTTAAGCCACCATTAAAAAGCCTTCATCCACGAATGCATTCTTTACTTCAGGGATATCGAATATTTTGAGACGATCAAATATTCTGAATGTGATGGATGCAACAGACAGTGCTCTTTGTATAGTGAAATCTAATGGGTAGCTGTCTTTTATAATTATTTCAGCTGACTCATGATCAACGCCAATTTTATTGAGCGCGTCAAATAGTGCAACGGTATTAATATCTACGAAGGCTTTCAGTATTTTAGGAAAATTCACCCCAAGAAATTTTTTCTCATCGAGTGATAAATAATTCCAAACTACTTCCAGTAAGGTTGAGAAGTACATGCAATGTTTTTTCTCGTCTTCCGCATGGTCAACAAACAAGTCATATATGGGATCGATCACGATGCCTTGCATAGTTTCTGACAATTCTTTTGCTGCCACGGTTTCTGAAATTGCTGCGATGCCAAATCGGATTAAAAAATCTTCTTTTGATTTGTTTTGTGGAATAAGTTTGCGTAAACCAACTAAGCGGGAATTTTTTAATGGCCACGCATCAGCCATAGACAAACCAATGTAATCTCTGATTTGTTGGGTGGCTTCTAAATTGAAGTAAGCATGATAAGCTTCATCGGTATAAATTTTAAAAGCATCAACTCGCATTTGATCAGGCAATGGAATACCTGTCTCGCCTAGCGCAAGTTCTGCTAAAACTGTATTAACAAACTCATGCTCTAATATGGTTCCGTATTCAAGAAACTGCAATAAAAAACGGCCTAGCAAATATTGTTCTTGAGAAGAATCGATATTTTTTAATAGTGGGTGAGCAATAATCGGAACGCCAGCAGGAATAAACCAATGTTTATTGCACAGCTCTTTATTGAACTCTTCATTTGTTGCTCGATAGGTATTTGGCTTTGTTCGAACAGCAGCAAACTTGTCCCAATCTCTGAAATATTTCTGATATCGCTCCACGAGCTCTTGTTCGCTCATCATAATAGATGCTTGCTCCATTTTTATTTTATTTAATAAACTTTAGCTACACACGCACTGAATTTTGGTGCATGTTACTTCCCACAAAAAAGTTTTTAACCCAGGAATTTCCTGGGCGAGTGAGTTAAAAATTGATCAAAACTGGTATATTCGATCACATAATATAATTATTTATAAAACAAATTGGAGTAAATATGAAGGACTTTTCTATTGTTGAGCAATTAGACAACAGACAAATTCAGCAACTATATGACTTATTTAAACAAATGTGGTGGGCTAATAAGCGCACAATGGAAGAGATTAGTGTCATGGTAAGGAACTCTATGTCATTTGGTGTTATTGAAACAGATACTCAGAAGCTGGTTGGGTATGCTCGGGTGCTAACCGATGAAATTAAATATGCGTTTATCTTTGATGTGATGACGGTTGATTACTATCGCGGAAAAGGGCTGGGTAAGATGCTAATGAACGCTATTATTAGTCATCCTAGGTTAAAGAACGTTAATAATTTTGAGCTGACTTGCGCGCCAGATATGGTCGCGTTTTATGAGAAATTTGGGTTTAGCGAAAACTATGGTGGCGAAGTTAGACCAATGAGATTTGCTAGGTAAGTCAAAAATCTATCCAGATGGTGTAGGCAGTGTAGGAAGTCATAATACTTCTGCGATTTCATCAATTTCATTAAAACCTTAATAATTAACTTGTATTTTATGAATAACGTTATATTGGGAGTAAAATGTCTAAAAAACTTACTATTGATGAAATGCAAACTTTAGCTGAACTGAGGGGTGGTAAGTGTCTTTCAACAAAATATTTAAATTTGAAAAGCCAGTTGAATTGGCAATGTGTATTTGGTCATTGTTGGTGGGCTAGTGCTAATAATATCAAGCATGGAAATCATTGGTGCCCTGAATGCTCAAAAAATAAAAAATTAACAATTTTTGAAATGCAAAGGATAGCTTTAATCAAGGGTGGTAAATGTTTATCGAAAAAATATATCAATAATAGTACGAAGTTATTATGGCAATGCAAAGATGGGCACGAATGGGAAGCAGTTCCCAATGCTATCAGAATACATAATACCTGGTGTCCTGAATGTGCTAATAGAAAAAAATTAACGATTGAAATCGCTCAAGACATTGCAAATAAAAAAGGCGGCATATGTGTTTCAAAAAGTTGCGATAGTAATAAAAGTAGATTGAAATGGAAATGCAAGTATGGTCATCTGTGGATAGCAACACTTGATAAAGTAAAAAACCAAGGAAGCTGGTGCCCTAAGTGCTCAGGCAACACAAGACTCAATATAGAAGATATGCAAGCTTTGGCAAAAAAAAGAGGAGGTAAGTGTTTATCAAGTAATTATATTAACAATAGCAATAATTTATTATGGGAATGTAAATTTGGACATCAATGGTCTGCTATTGCAGGTAATATAAAAAAAGGAAAATGGTGTCCAGAGTGCGCAGGTAGCAGAGGCGAATTAATTACACGTAGGTTTTTTGAAAATATATTTCAAAAAGCATTTCCCAAGTCTAGGCCGCCATGGTTGAAAGTTGGCAGTAATCGTTTAGAATTAGATGGGTTTTGTTATGAGCTTGGATTAGCTTTTGAATACCAAGGTAATTATCATTTTAGTAAAAAACACTTTTGGTTTTCTAAAAATGAACAGGATTTTAGGCACAGACAAAAACTTGACGGGATTAAACGTAATCTCTGTGCTGAAAATAAAGTAATACTTTTAGAAATTCCTGAAGTTGATCCTGCTATTTCATGGGATATTTATAAATCTACGATTAGAACAGTCCTCGAAATGAATAATATTTCTGTTCCAGAAGATTATGACTCAATTCAATTTAGTTGCTTAGATGCTTATTGTCCAACTAATTATTTTGAATATGCATCTTTTCTTGCAAAAGAAAAAAATGGTGTTTGTCTAACAACAAATATTTTGTATACGAGCAAAAAAATTGAATGGGAATGTGAGAGAAAACATAGGTGGCTTGCATCATTGAATGTTGTTAAAAAAGGCCACTGGTGTATGAAATGCGCAGGAAAAGAAAGAGGTACTTTGGAAGAAATGCAAGCAATAGCTATAGGAAAAGGCGGGAAATGCTTGTCAACAAAGTATATAAATGCACACACTAAACTTGTGTGGGAGTGTAAAATGGGCCATCAATGGAGAGCTATGCCACTTTCAATTAAAAATAATAACTCTTGGTGCTTAACATGCTCAGGAAGCAAAAAATTATCTATCGACATCTTTCATCAGATTGCTGCTTTAAGAAATGGTAAATGCTTGTCTGGTGCATATTTTAATAATAGAGAAAAATTAATTTTTGAATGTCAGAATGGACATGTTTGGAAGGCTGCTCCTGTTAAAATTAAAAACGGAAAAACATGGTGTCCTCAGTGTAGTAGACAAAAATTGGTTCTGTGACATATGAAATTGCTAATTGGCAAGTAATAGCTGCCTCCTATAAAAAGTAGAATCTCATTCGAAGCGCGAACCCCCTCACGATGGATATAGCCTTTATAATAGAAAATAATCAACAAACTTTCTTACTTTTGGTTGGACGTACCTATACTTTGGATAGTAATAGTATACGTTAGCATTAATCGCTTGATATGGTTCTAATACCTCAACAAGTTCACCTCGGTTTATATAATCATCCAGCAGATAAGAAGGTAATTGAATAAGCCCCAATCCGTTTTTTGCACACTCAATCATGGCCGAAACACTGTTTAATAATAAATATGGCTTAATGGATAATTTATAATTTGGTTTGAGATTAATGATTTGATTTTCTGGTCGGCTACTGTGACCAATGTAGCGGTGATTTTGTATATCTTTAAGAGTATTTACTGTTCCAAATTCTGTGAAGTATTCTGGTGAAGCACATAATATATAGCGTGTTGTTGCCATTTTACTTCTAACAATGTCCATCCCTGCGGGAAGAGAAAAGCCAACTGCAATGTCGACTTGTTCGCGTTCAAAGTTAGGTATTCGTTCACTAATATCTATAATTAATTCCAACTTAGGGTATTGATGAAGAAAAGCATTTAATTTTGGAAAGATTAGCTGCTTAGCAAAAAATTCAAAAGCTACTATATGCAAAATGCCCTCAGGTTCCTCGATGAACTGTTGGCAAATTGATCTTGCGTCATCCAATTCTTTCTTCAATCGCAAGCATTGTAATAGTAGTACTTTTCCTTGCTCAGTAAGTTTAAGGCGTTGACCATACCTGGAAAACAAATCAACTTTTAAATCAGCCTCGAGTCGCTTGATTTGTTTACTTAAGGAGGCCTTAGTGACATTCAGTAATGAAGCCGCATGGGTCAAACTATTACATTGTGCTACATATGTAAATAATTCAAATCGATCTAAATCAGACATAAACAATTGTTAACCATATTGAAACAACTGTATCATATTATATATCTATATTTCTTTTAAGGAAACATATATATTGGCTATTAGTTAATCAATCAAGGGGTAAATAGAATGAACGAAAACAGTAATAATAAAATCAATGAGTTAAAAATAAAGGCCGAAAAAATTTATGAGGCTTGGAACATTGCGTGGTCTAACAATGATATTGAGGCATTATTGGCTTTATACGCTGAAGATGCAATTATTGAAAGCCCATTAATTCCGTATTTATTAGAAAGAGAACAGGGTGTGTGCAAGGGAAGAGATGAATTTCGCAAACTGTTAGTAATTGCTGCAAAACGCAAACCCGTCAAACGCCAATATTATCGAAAAAATTATTTTACTGATGGCAAGACGCTAATGTGGGAGTATCCCAGAGCAACTCCTGATGGTGAACAAATGGACTTTATGGAAGTGATGGAGTTGAAAGATGGATTAATTACCCATCATCGAGTGTACTGGGGCTGGCTTGGATTCGATATTCTCAAGAACGACAAATACAATCGTTAAAAATAAGGAAATTTGCCGTGATTCTAGTAATTGCGGTAAATTTCCGTTTGGGCAGATTATACTTGACTATATTACCAATTTATTTGTGTTTTAGTTTTTAACTTTGAATCTCTGTACAGAATCCCAATGAGCTGGCCTATAGAAGTTGGCGTCAAATGACCAAGTCCTTCCCACGACTTCTTAAGAGATTCGTACCATAAATAATCTTTTAATTCATCTTCTGTGAAATTTACTTGTGGTTCAATGAACCCACTTGATGTGACGTTAATAAGATCCATGGAGCCTATACTTATTCTCACGCAACCCATAGCTGCTAAATGCTCATAATCTAGTGCTACAGCAGAATTAAACCCTTCAGTTATTAAAGGTTCAATATTCATTTTCCACCAAGAAGCAATATAATTCTTAGCTTCATTTGAATTTGTTGTTTTTATTTTCTGGAGTGGCCTTACACTATAAAGTGTAGAAATAATAGATAAAATTTTAATCTGCCGACTCGATAAACAATTTACTGCTGAACAAGCTGCTGCTCCAGCTAACGCAATCATGTCGTCCGCGTTTGCTGTGAGTCTTTGTGCTATCAATTCAGCTAATAATTCATGCTTATCTTCATTATCAGTAATTGCTGAGTCAATCATTGCTGTTTTAATTAATAAGGCACTTCCTGGATGGTTTAAAGCTTGTTTAAAAATTTCTGATTTATCAGTTGGAATTTCTTTTTCTAGAGTTTCAACTCGTTGTGCAAGACGTGCTACAAAATTTTCCACATTTTTCTTAGCAATCGCCTGCATTTCAGGAGATTGTGCTGTAACTAATTCAACCAACCATTTAACACCATTAGAAGAAACTTCTTTTATGAAGCTACCAGCAGCACCGCCGACAGCGCTAGATACAACCAGGGTGGTTATTGGATCCATACTATTGAATTAAACTCCAAATTATTTTAAATTTTTCTCTAGCTGATTATATCCATTTAGAATTGATTTTCTATAATTTCATTATATGTCCAGTGCTTCAAATCTTTCGTTCGATTTGGCATGCTCTTGGTAAGGGGAAAAATAAAAAATTATATAAGCCATTTTGGGATATAGAGAGCTATGTTCCATGGGTATTTTTTGGCCTTAATATTTTTTTATTACTGATCCAAGCAATTAATTTTTTTATTAGTACTCAGTTCGCGAGCGCGTGTATTTCCTTGTCGCCCCCCAATTGCTCACACACAGTATTTGACTATAGCTCAATTTTTTTCTTATAATTGCCAAATTCAATGATACAGGTCAAATAATATGCAATGCTGCTTTCTTTAGGAGCTTATTAATATAAAGCGAGAAAAAAATGCAACTCATAGAAAAAAACTGGGACGAGATTGATTTTGATTATCGTTCATTAAAAGCGACTTTTAAAAATAGAAACGACAAAATATTAAAAGGTAAAAAATGTATTTTATTAATTAGTGTTGGGAAGAAATATCATGAGGGTGTTCGGCTTGCTGCAACTGTTGATCTAATCAATGAGTGGGGATTTGACTCATGCTTAGTAGCTGTTAATGATACATTACAGAGATATAATTATTTTGATAAAACTTCGCAAGATGCTTATCAGTACTCATTGAAAATGGGCGATGATTGGTTAGATCGCAATGAAAAACATATAAATAATCTTTCATCGAAAGTAAGTATTATTCGTTGGAACCAGTCGTTGCAAGATGAAGCTTATGCTTCAATCAAATCATTAATAGAAAAAGAATATAGCGGAAACGAAATTTATCAAAATGCTATAGATTCAACCGCTAAAATATTTATAGAACGATTAGAACAGCGCGATTCGAAAATAAATTTAGATTTAGCATTAACAAACAGCATTCAATATTTGATTGAAGAGTGTCCAATAATTATGCCTATATGGGCTAAGCAAGGATATGATTTTATTATTTATCCAAAACCAATGACCAGAGCAATGTCTATGACACATCAGATTTTTGTTAAACCTTTTTATCCTGACAAAGTGCATTGGTTATCACTTAAGTTTCAATTTAAATTTTAAAATGTTTATTGTGAGAGGTGTCTGAGTGGTTTAAAGAACATGTTTTAATGCATGTATACGCATTAGCGTATCGAGGGTTCGAATCCCTCTCTCTCCGCCAAATAGTTAGCTCAACAAAGGAAAAAATGAATTTAATAAAAGCGTCAAATCAAAAATGGTGGGTTTTAGGGGGCGTCAGTATTGCAAGCTTTTTAGGTTGTGTTGACTTTACTATTGTTAACACTGCATTACCTGCTATTCAGGCAAACTTTGGTTCTTCCATAACTCAATTACAATGGATAATAAACATTTTTATTTTAGCGCTATCGACTTGTATGGTTACCGCGGGACGTGCTGCAGATATTTATGGAAGACGATGTTTATTATATATCGGCATGATCGTATTTGGCTTAGCTTCTTTATGCGCTGGTCTGGTTAATAAAATTGAATGGCTTATTTGTTTTCGTTTGATTCAAGGGATGTCATGCGCAATTTTGTACACTTCTTCAGCCGCGATCGTTGCGGAAGCCTTTCCAAAGCACGAACGTGGAAAAGCGATCGGCGCATTATATGGGATTAATGGTATTGGATTAGCGATCGGCCCTATGCTTGGTGGCTTTATTGTGAGCGCTTTAAATTGGCGCTGGGTATTTTTTATTAATGTTCCTTTTATCTTAATTAGTTTAGCGATATGTTTTTTTAGCATAAGAACATCTCAGGTCCAAAATAAGGAAGACAAGTTGGATTGGTATGGTCTAATAACGCTTACTATTGCGTTATCGTTATTAATTTTAGGAATCATTCAAGGTGACCAGTGGGGATGGGTATCAGCTTATACAATAACTTGTTTTACTATTTCTAGCATAATGTTGGCTTGCTTTTATTATATTGAAACCAAGGTCAAGTATCCGATTATTCAATTCTATTTATTTGTAAATCGTATTTTTTTAATTAGTGCTGTTGCGACTTTCGCACTTGCATTTTTTTACTGCGCAGCATTTTTTTTAATGCCGCTTTATCTTCATATTATTCGTGCAGAAACTGGATACCAGATTGGTATTATGTTGCTACCAACTACTGCTATGGTTGCTATTTTGTCTCCTGTCGTAGGTAAAGTTGTCGATAGAGTAGGTCCACAATTTCTGCTAATTATTGGACTCAGTTTTTTTATTTCATCAGCATGGTTACAAGCTAATTTTACTGAAAATAGTTCTGTTATTTTTATACTATTTTCTTTTGTACTGATGGGTATTGGCTGGGCTTGTATATTGGGTCCCTCAACTGTTGCAGCTCTATCATCTGTACCAGAAGAAATGAGTGCTGTTGCAATGGGTTCATCATGGACATTGCATAATATTGGAGGAGCAATAGGATTAGCATTAGCAGCGGCGACATATCGTTCTTACCAACACATAAATGGAAATGATATTTTCATGCTTCGCCAAGCTTTTTTGTCTGGGTATCAAGCGACAATGAAATTATTAATTATGAGTTCACTAATAAGCTTAGTTATTGTTGCTATAGGAACAAATAAAAAATTTAATTTTTGTCGTGCGGCTTAAATGATGATTCCTATCGTCTAGTGGTTAGGACGCTATGCTTTCAGCATAGAAACAAGGGTTCGAATCCCTTTAGGAACGCCTTATTTATATGAGATGAATAAATGAATATATTTAAAGAAATACCACAGATTGATTTAGATCCGTTATTTAATAAAACGAATGGTATATATGATGTTGCAAGTGAAATTCGCAATGCTTATACCACTGTCGGTTTTGCATATATCTTTAATCACGGGTTTCCTCAATCATTAGTAGATGAAGTGTTTCATATGGCAGAAATATTTCATCATTTGCCATTGGAAGAAAAGCTAAAAATTAAACAAAATAAATTTTTTCGAGGTTACATGCCATTAGATGCTTCAATTTTCAATGTATCAACTCTAGGCAGGGCTATTAAAGCAAATCAGAGTGCAGCATTTATTCAAGCTTTTGAACCTGATGTAAATCATCCTGATTACCTCCATACAAATTTATGTGGCCCAAATCAATGGCCAGACAGTATTCCGTATTTTAAAGATGTCATGACTACATACCATGCTAAAATGACTGAGCTAGCACAAAAAATGGTGCAAGTATTTTCGGTAGCATTTGGCTTGGAAGCAAATGATCTTGATGATTATTTTATAAAACCAACTACATTTCTACGGTTGCAATATTATCCTGAACAACCATGCCTTATTCCTGAAGATCAGTATGGAATTGCGCCTCATACTGATTATGGATTTTTAACTATTCTTGCCCAAGATCATTGGGGTGGGTTGCAAGTGAAAAATCAAAATGGAGAATGGATCGATGCGCCGCCGTTACGAGGTAGTTTTGTATTAAACAGCGGTGATATGTTAAAAAGAATGACGAATGATAATTTTATATCGACACCGCATAGAGTGATTAATAAATCAGGTCACGAGCGATATTCAATACCATTTTTCTTAGAGCCTAATATGTATGCTTCTATTGCACCATTATCAATATTTTGTAATGAGAAGTGTTTAGCTAAATATACTTCTATTCAATATCATGAGCATTTAATGGGGCGTATTAGGAATAATTATGAAATTGGTGCTTGAATCTATTCAAGCACGGCTGCTATGCATTGAAGATTGGATTTCCGTTCCATACATAACATATAGTTCTGTTTCGTGACTTTTTCGTGATTGGGTTGTGCTTCATTGTGCTTTGTCGTGCTATTTGCAATGGCCGGACAGTCTTAAAAGTTTATATTAATCAATCACATGAGTATCGAGCCTACAGCTCTTAATCAATAGGTCGTTGGTTCGATCCCAACACGGCCCACATATAAAAGTAAAATTAATCAAGAAGTTAGAGAAAGCTGTTTAGTCAACGCGTCTACCCAAATGTAGCGAAATTGTAGCAAATATCTTTTAAAATGAAGTAAAAAAGTCAAATTCTGTTATAATAATCATATGACTAAGCCACTTATTGAAACTAATCCCTATTTAAAAAACGCAGATGTGCGTGACAGGCTGATTTCGCGTTCTGTGAGGTCTTCTTGTGGCGTAGAAGGAATTAAGGCTTTTGATGGTGAGTTAACTATTAAGATTACGAAAAGAAAGACAAAAAGAATTTATAAGAAAATAGCTAAGGTTTAGATTCCTCCAATAAAGTCCTGAAAATTCCCTGAATTAGTGTGTAATTTCCACATACTCCAGCATGAATTGCTAAAATATACCGTTTAAAACCTTCTTTATTTTGGGTCTGATCTATTGCATTGAAATTCAATGGCGGCTTGTTTGCTTGCATAGCCATTAAATCTGCTAGTAATCGTGCTGTTCTACCGTTCCCTTCACGAAAAGGGTGGATTACTATAAATTCGATATGAACAATTCCTAAGGCATATGCAAGATTATCAATATTAGTTTCATGGCACGGTGTATATTTTGCTAAATATTTCTTTTCCAATTCTCGCATTGAAAAATCAATTTGTGCTGATGCAGCAAATTGAAATCCTTCTTTAGACATGTTGACGGTCCGATATCTTCCAGCGCTAGGATAGATGTCGCCTAACCACAACTCATGGATATCGCAAATGTCATCCGCAGTGAATTGATGATCTCTATCGAATATATTAAGTAATTCTAACTCGGTTCTCCTGAGTTCTTCTTCCTCAAGTGCAGTAATCGTTTCTGAATCTTTAATTCCCAGATAATTTTTTAAAACTTCATTGTTTGAGCCCGGCTCAAAATCTTCTTCAGATGGTACGCAGTATCGATTAAAGTTTTTAGGTTTCATACAGTTGCCGAATAATTAGAGTCGCATCATTGTCTCATAAAAAAGGTTGAATGGTGGAGGGTACGTTTGTATTATCTTTCATTATCAAAAAATACAAGGAACGTGTTATGAAAACCTTCGTTAAAACTAGTTTATCGTTAGCCGCTTTACTTTTGTGCGTGGATGTAAATGCATATCAAATTAATGGCACAATAACTGCAACAATAAATAAAACCGACCAAGCATCTCTTTCATCTAAGACGCCACATACCAAAGATGTTACATTAATGAATATATTTCTCACACCTAGAGAAAAAGAGTTGCTTGCTCAATATGTTCCATCACCAGATGATTTAACAGAAGATCAATCCAGTCTTTTACCATCAAAACTTGATTTGGGTATGAATGGCGTTCCTATTCTTGATCAAGGCAAGCACGGCACATGTGTCACATTTGCGGTTACGGCGGCTATTGATGCAGTTACTGGAAAAGGTGATTACGTTAGCCAGCTTTGTAACCTCGAACTAGGTAATTATCTGGCCCAACTCGGATATGCGCCGAGTGGTTGGGATGGAGCAAGCAGTAATCTTATCTTAACCCAAATTAGTCAATACGGAATTATTAACAAAGATAATCAATTAAAAGGTTCTTGCGCTGGAGTAACAGAATATCCATTAAATCAAATGGACGATCATGGTAACCCTATGCTCTTAAGTGATTACAAGCAATTCAGCGAAAATTTAGATGGGCAAGTGATTACCAATCCAATATTTACACTTATGGATCGGTTCATGTGGACAGCCAAGCATCCACACTTACCTGACATGCAAGATGCCTATTTTCTTCATCAAATTAAATCAACTTTAGCAAGTGAAGAAGATGGTATGAAAATTCGTGTTGTGTTTGGCACATTTGTTGATGTTAATGTTTGCAGTGCTGGCGCATGCGGTAGTTACCATGCTCCTAATGACACATGGGTACTTAGTAGCGAAATTGTTAAAGATCCTAAGCCTAGCCTTGCTGGACATGAAATGGTTATCACTGGTTACGATGACAATGCAGTCGTAGTGGATAGTGATGGAAAGAAACATCGAGGTTTACTAATACTTAGAAACTCCTGGGGTGATGATGTAGGTGACCACGGCAATTTTTATATGACATATGATTATTTCAAAAAATATGTAATGGATTCTGATTGGGTTGCTTACTCTCCCAATCAAGGTCAAGGTAAGTAATAATCAATAACAATTTATTTTCAGAAAAAAAGTAATGTTTCGGCAAGCTTGCCGAAACATTACGCTGTAGCAAAACTGTAGCAAATCTCCATCGGTTTACCTGCTATTCAGGTAGGTTTAGATAGGTTTTGCTACATCTGATGCATCGCAAGGTGTTGATTATTAATAAATTTAGATTTGACAATGTTGGCTCTTAATCAATAGGTCGTTGGTTCGATCCCAACACGGCCCAACTAATTGATAAATAATGTAAAAATCCTGTTTTATCTCGTGTAAAAATAACATCTAAATATAGTTTTTGGGACACACTAGGGGCACTAAGAAATATAATTAAAATCTGGTAATAGCCGTATTTTTGTTATTTAAAGGAGGAAGCGATCATGGATCTGGTAAAATATTTAATTGATAAAGTGTCAAAACTTCTACAAGTAATCTCTAAAGAAGTCGAGCGTCGTTATCCACGTCATCCTTATAAAACAATTGCTATTACACATGCTAATCGAGATCATTCTTGTTGGTGGCACCTTGGAAGTATGGGTGGGAAGGATGTGATGCAAGTAGTTGGAGAATTTTTAATTACCAATATTACAAGTAGTGAAAACGTACGGTTATCAGGCGCATTAATCAATAAGCAAAAGAAGAAAAAGGGAGTGGTTTTAATACTAGGCGCTCAAGGGATCTCTTCCTTTGATTATATTATTGCCCCCCATGCGGTGACTGAAATTACAGTAACGTTTTGGGTTCAGCCGATAGTGCAAAATGCTGGTGATTCGTATGTGGATGATATTGCTATTGTAGATAATTTTGGAAATGAGCACTGGTTAAATAAGTGCGAATTTATTTATAGCTAGCAGGTGCTTGTAATGCTTTTGCAGAATTAAGTTTTGTTCACAAAATGATTGCTGCTTTAAAAACAAAAATAACCACGCCAAAGACTAGTAATATTATTGTTGTTGCTAACCAATTTTTTTTAAAAAAATTCGGTAATATTTTATAACATGTATTGCCTAGGTTGGTAATTAAGGTGCCCAAGAATATTCCGATTCCACCGAAAATGAGAGCCGGCAGTGGGGGTATATTAAAACCCAAATCATCTTCGTTTGCTGTGGCCTCACGTGCACTATAGGCGTTTTCAGTTTTGATTGATTCTAAAGCAGCGCTCATTAAATTTTGATTGTTTGGTCTTTCAGCGCTGGGTGAGTGGTAGTTAACTAATCTGTGATATGACATTTGTATCGAGTCTGTATTAATTTTTAATGATAAACGCGTGCCGTGTTGCTTATCATAGTTATTTACTTCATTCATGGTTAATGACTTCGGATATTTTGCTTGCAGATCATCAATAGCCTGGTTCTCGTTTAGATAATGCTGTGCTTCTTTTGCACGGCTTTTTTCAACGCTAGTTCTGAGATTGTAGTAAGACCATATAAAAACACAGCCTGTAATAAAAATTAATACCAGGTTGCTAATGAATCTTCCCATGATTTTCGTCTCCGGATAGCTGCCGGCGCTGTCCAATAAATAGTCGCGCACGACATGATTTAAATCGAAATGTCCTTTTAGTGTCCCATGAATATTATAAAGTTAATACAATGCACTATAAATTAATTATTTAAGATAATTTTGCAATTGATTATATATCATAAGTTGCCTTATTTTTCCTTCAGCAGTAGGTGCTGGTGTGTGCATAAACTCAGATGCAATGACAAGTTTTAGAATTTAAAGGGCAATAACCTGCCCCCTTGGTTTTTATCCTGTTCCTTCAGGTTCTCTCATCGTATAAAAGCACCTGTAATCCCTTATGTGCAACAATATTTAACAGTTTGAGAGCAGGCCCTGTAGGATGCTTTTCACCGGTTTCCCATTTTTTTACAGTGGAGGGGCTGGCATTCAGATATTCAGCGAACACAGGTTGGCTGACTTTTTCACGTAGGCGAATACGCTTAATTTCTTTTGGGCTTAATTTGCGTACTGGAGGTAAGCACAAAGCATCAAACGTATGCATCGTTTTTGCATCCATTAATCCAATGTCGAATAACCCTTTGGCAGATTCATGGACTACTTCAAGAATTGTTTTTTTCATAATTTCACCTTAACTAGTTCGCCATTTTTCACGGCTTGATGTATTTGCTTCTCGTTATAACTAAAATATTGTTTTGCTAATGCTTTAAGTGATTCTTTCTCTTTTTCTGTAATATTATCTTTTTCGTTTTTAGAAAATCCATATATGAAAAAAGCATTTTCACGGACTTTAAATGCAATAATTGTTCTGGCTCCGCCGCTTTTTCCTCGGCTCCCTACGGATACACGTTTTTTATAAACATGTCCTCCAAGGTTAGCATCATATAATCCTTTATCGATGTCGTTTACTATGTCTACCAGAACCGAATTCGTTATTTTTAGCTTATGCGCCCATTGATCGAATAGTTTGTTTTTAAAAATTTGCATTTCTTAAGCTAGCTCCTTGTTACTCATTAAGTATACCACTCGGTGGCATGATTTTCCACTCTATTAGTCTCATACTCAACTTCTTGATTCTGATACTTTTAATTCTTTCTTTGGGTCGATTTTTAGGATATCCGCCGATTCTTTCACACCCATACATTTCAATAAATAATCGGTCACTTGCTACATAGGTTTTCTTAGTCGTTCCACCCACGTCTGTCATGATATTCCCACTGTAACATCACCATTCATTTTATGATTCAACAAGCGCTTTCATGATTTCACGAACATCAACTACAGCATTGGTATATTGCTTTTTACATTTTTTAGTCGTATGTTCAGTAGCCAAAAATAGGCATAGCGCGGGTAAGACGGGAAATTTAGCCTGTGCTATTAAGAGCATTAATGATCATATAAGAATAACATAATATGAAACAATTTATTCAAGCTGTTAGCGGAATGAAAAACTCTGTTATTTTAGGTGGAGCTTAGAGATTTGTCTGTCAAAATTAGGTAACAAATTTTTAAGGACTCCGCCATACAGTCTTTTTCAAAAAAGGCTTGAGGATTTAATATGCAAAAAACCATAGTATTATTTATTTTGCTATTTACTGTCATCACGACAACTTACGCTCAAGAGACGAAATCAAGCGAATTCATTAAGTCGCCAGATAGTAAATGGATTGTATTTGTTAAAAAAAGCAATTACACCGTTCCTAGTAATTGCTTTTACTTTTTCACAAAAGGTGATCATGCCAATGAGATATGGATTGCTAATACTCATGAAATGACTAAAAGATTATTGGTAGCACCTCACTTTAATTGCAAAGATGTATCCAAAGCTATTCTTGACCCACACAACCTGCAATTTTCGCCCGATAACAAAACTCTTTATTTTGAAACATCTGCATGGGTAACATCGAGCGCTGTGCATGCTGTCGATATTAATGGCGAGCATTTAAGATTTGTAACTGATGGAAATGACCTACGCGTTGTGCAATCTGGGTCATATAAAGGTGACTTAATTGTTAATCAGCATCGTTATCGTTTTAAGAATGATACCCCATTAGGTAGTTATAATTGGGATTGGCTATTCACACCAACAGGAAAACAAATCAAATTATATAAAAAAGAAGCGTAATTTAGTCTAGTTTAATGTTAGGTGCGCGATTCAAAATAACATGTGTAAGCTGTAATAAATATTCGCCGCTTCACATGCTATGCAACAAGAATAGCAAGACCCTTGCTCTTTACAAGATTTAGCAATTTGAGAGACGTTCCTCTTGGATGTTTTTCACCTTGTTCCCATTGTTTTACTGTTGATGTGCTAGTGTTGAGGTATTGTGCAAACACAGGCTGACTAACGTGTTCACGTAACCGCAAACTTTTTATTTGTTTTGGAGTTAGGTTTTCGACAGGTGGCAAACACAATGCATCGAATTCTCGCATTGTTGTTGCGTCAATTATATTAGCAGCGTGCAAGTCTTTAGCTGCCTGATGAGCTACTTCTAGTAGGGTAAGTTTTTTTGCTTTCGTTTTACTTTTCATAAGTTACCTCAATTTGTTTAAACGCAATAATGGTTCTGTATCCGCTTCGTTTACCTTGGCCTTTTCTAGCGATTCTTTTTTTATAGAGGCCACCACCAAGATTTGTATCAAAAAGCTCTTCTTCAAGTTCTTTAACAGCTTGTTTTAATGAACTATCTGTTAATTTTTCAGATTTTGCCCATTGATGAAATATACGATATTTCAAAATCCTCATTATCTTTATCCTTGTTTAACTAAGTATATCACTTAGTGATCCACCCGGAAAATCCCTCCAAAAATGTGCTAATTTAGACGTAAATTTATATGGGAAAAATTAAAAAGGTTATAATATTTTCGTTATGAAATTTATGGGGATGGTAAATATGCTTAAGATTTGGGGAAGACGCAATTCGTTAAATGTACAAAAAGTTATGTGGCTTGTTGGTGAGCTAAAGATACCTCACGAACATATTTCTGTTGGTGGCAGCTTTGGTGGTCTTGATACGCCGGATTTTTTAGCAATGAATCCTCATGGACGCATCCCCGTCATTTTAGATGGCGACACACTGGTATGGGAATCACATGCAATTTTGCGATACCTTGCCGATTCCTATGGGCAAGATCAATTTTGGTCAACTGATCCAGCGATCCGAGTGAAATCAGATCAATGGATGGATTGGTCGCAAACATCACTTCAACCAGATTTTTTAAGGGGTGTATTTTGGGGGTTATATAGAACACCAGAGCCACAACGAAATTGGGCAGCAATTAATGAAAGCATTGAGCGCTGCAGTAAGCATTTTCTTTTGCTAAATCATATTTTAAAAGATCAACTTTTTCTTGGTGGCGAAAAATTAACTCTAGCAGATATTCCTGCAGCTGCTTTACTTTATCGCTATTTTGAATTGGAAATTGAGCGTCCTCATTTACCAAATGTTGAGGCTTGGTATAAACGATTACAAGAGCGCCCAGCTTATCGCGAACATGTCATGGTTTCTTTTGAAGAGTTACGCGGTCGGTTGAGTTTTTAACAATAAATTGGTTTATGCAGCCTTAATTTTTCTTGACGGTTTTGAAAGTTGCAAGGCTTGCCCTGAATCCAAGAAGCCGATTTACGTTGGTTAATCTCAGTGAATTTTATCTATTATCCCTCCTGAAGTTGAGTTCAAACGGCGAAGGGGTCAAGTATTGACTTAGGACATTCCAAAATCGACTGAAAAATAATTAATTTACACAAGACCCAAGTCAATACTTGACCCCTTTTCTATTCACTTGTAATAATTTCGCTATCATTTTTCCTAAAAGTTGCGGCTTCTTGTTCAGGTAAAAATGCCAAATCAAAATCGGTCATGCCTAGCAAGTCACTTTTATTGCTAAATCCAGCGTCTCGAACAAGGTGATCATTACACTCAATATATTTACCTTGCCGATCTTTACAATGAAGATGAAAATGCAAATGCTGCAAATTATCCAAATCTAATTCGCTCAGTTGTGATAAATTAGATTTTCCTGTAAAGCTCTGTATTAAATTAAGCATAAGTGCGACTCAGCCCCCTCTGGCATATCTGGCGAAAAGTTTCTTTTGTTAAAAATTCATATTATTCAAGTTTTGATCTATATCTTTTTATTAACTAGTTATATCGTAAGGATGATTGATCAATAATAGCACAAATTGAAATTCAATTCACTCATGTTTTTTCCGTTTTCTTTCAACAAGCTAGCACAGGCTTGTCGTCCCCACGGTGACGTTATATCTGGCTAGCCACCAAGTATGTAAGATTTAAAAAGTAATTTTCATTAATTATCTCGATACCCATAGATAGGGAGTTTCCCCCTATCGACTTACTTTAAACGAGTTATATAATAATCGTTTACTATTTAACTACTAATATAACATTTAATAAAAGGTGAGGAAGTAAGTATGTTTGAAAAGCGTGAATCAAAAGAAGTTCCTAAATCAGAATGGGAGAAACATCACATACCGCGATTAGTGTGGGAGTTTTTTAATAGTGAAGAGGGTTTAAATACAGCAATGTTACTAGAATTTACAAATGAATTTCGGCAAAAAAGTGTCGCCAGCATGATCGGATCGTTTCGATCTGTAACTTTTCCTTTAATAAGATTTTATAGAGATACTCCTGGATTATCGGTTCAAAATTTATTGCAATACAATTCTTATGCGATTCGTGATTTGGCTGTGTTTGATAAAAATTTCGAATTTCATAAATGGTTGCTAAAAAATAATTTAACTATGCCAGAAATTTTAGTGAACGATGAATGGCCTCTGATCTCCTACATTTGTAAACCAGAAGGCATTGAATATCTCAATCGGAGATTTTCAACTTGTTCAAAAGAAGAATTACAGAGTAAGTTTGATCAAATGATAAAGTTAGGTTGGCTACCATTTATAACTGATTTTAACAAGGTGATGGCAGATTACCTTGCAAATAAAAAAATAACAGAAAAATCGCCTACTATGTGGAAAAAAGAATCTAGTGTACTAACCGAAAGAGATTATGCAAATATTGGATCCGCATTTGAAAGTTTTTTTGGATCACTCACAAAAGACAAATAAAAACCAATTTGTGAAGGGTGATGGCAGGGGCCGCGCATGAAAATTTTCCTGAAAACTTTGCATGTGTAGACCCTAAGAATGATTGCGTCGCGATGTAATAGTGATGTTTTATTATTTATTCAACAAACGAGAATAATTATGCAAATTAGAAATAAAGCGCTACGGGCAACGGCGAAGGGGTCAAGTATTGACTTAGGACATTCCAAAATCGACTGAAAAATAATTAATTTACACAAGACCCAAGTCAATACTTGACCCCTTTTCTA
>Ga0207089_1011_pt1 | contig 49119 bp, 48 predicted proteins | sample Alteio_BWMinHeat_49_FD_153571 | JGI IMG/M metagenome (GOLD analysis project Ga0207089, IMG submission 153571) | Enriched cells from forest soil in Barre Woods Harvard Forest LTER site, Petersham, Massachusetts, United States -... | ecosystem: Environmental > Terrestrial > Soil > Temperate forest >...
TCCCGACGAGTTGCCAATCCGTATTCTGCAGAATGGCTTCTGTTAAATTGCTACCGATAAAACCGTTTACACCTAAAATTAAAACATTCATTCCGCTACCTCATGAAACACACTGTACATTACGTCAATGACTCGATCATGTTCCGCATCCGTCATGGTGGGAAATAATGGCAAACTGACAATGCGCGAACAAACATTTTCTGCATGCGGAAAATCGCCCGGTCCAAAACCAAATTCTTCACGATAATAAGGATACAAATGTGCTGCGCGATAATGCAGCCCTGTGCCGATATTTTTTTCCTTCATACGCAGCATGAATTCATCTCGATTCATGCCTGCCGCATGTTCATTGATGAGCGGCGCGAAAAGATGCCAAGCATGGCGATGAGAAAAAGAAGGCTCACTGGGTAATGTCCACTGCGGCCAATCTGCTAATACTTCTTGATAACGATTCACTAATTCGACGCGTCGCTCGATAAAACTTTCCAATTCTTGTAGTTGATGTAATCCGAGGGCGGCTTGAATATCCATCATGTTGTATTTCAACCCAGGCAGCACAATTTCATAATCTTGCGAACCGCTTTTACCAAAACGGTTCCACGCTTCGCGATCCATGCCATGAAAACGCAGCAATCCTATTCTTCTGGCCAATTCCGCATCCTGGGTTGTGACACAACCGCCTTCGCCCGTTGTCATATTTTTATTAGGATGAAAACTGAAAACTTGTGTGTCGCCAAATCCGCCAATTTTTTTTCCTTTATATTCGGTACCAATTGCATGGGCTGCATCTTCTACGATACGCAGCCCACGTGTTTCAGCAAGCTGATATAAATAATCCAGATCAACCGGCAACCCAGCAAAATGCACTGGCAGGATCACCCGGGTTTTCTCGGTAATCGCCTCTTCCAGCAAATTAAGGTCCATATTATAGGTATGCGGATCGATATCGACTAATACCGGTTTTGCACCCGCCAGCACAATCACATTGAGTGTCGCAGCAAATGTTAAGGGAGTCGTAATGACTTCATCCCCGGGCTGCAAATCCATCGCCATTAACACAACATGCAACCCTGCCGTCGCAGACGCTAGCGGCAATACATAAGATGCGCCTAAGTATTGCTGCAAGGCTTCGGTAAATTGCGCGACACGCGGTCCTGTTGTAATCCAACCAGACTCCAAACACGCGACCACTTCATCAATCGCTGCACGACTGATAGAGGGTCGTGAAAAGGGTAAAAATTCTTCGCTCATGTGCTTTAACCTCTAGCTTTCTGAACCAAATAGACGGAGGCGAATCATACCGTAAACTATGGCTGGATAACACCCTTTAGGTATATAATGGCCGGCTATTTGATATTAGAAAACACTTTTGGAGGTATGTTTAGCATGAGTATCCTAGTTGGTAAGAAAGCACCTGACTTCACCACTGCAGCCGTATTAGCAGATGGGGAAATTACGAATAAATTTAATTTGACTGAATCTATTAAAAATAAATATGCCATTCTCTTTTTCTATCCGCTCGATTTTACTTTTGTGTGTCCTTCAGAATTAATCGCGCTGGATAATCGAATTGAAGAATTCAATCAACGAAACACACTAGTGATGGGTGTCTCCATTGACTCACAATTTACTCACAATGCATGGCGCAAAACACCAGTGAGCGAAGGCGGCATTGGACCCGTTCGTTATCCTCTGATTGCTGACGTGAATCATCAAATCTGTCAAGCATATGGTGTTGAACACCCGACCGCTCATGTTGCATTGCGCGGCGCATTCCTGATTGACACGCACGGCATGGTGCGCTCACAAATCATTAATGATTTGCCACTGGGTCGAAACATTGATGAACTGATCCGCTTAGTTGATGCATTGCAATTCCACGAAACACACGGCGAAGTCTGTCAAGCTGGATGGATGAAAGGCGAAACAGGAATCAAACCAACTGAAGAAGGCATTGCACATTTTCTTGCAGATAAAGCAACAGCACTCTAACAATTACCGCAACATAAAAAACCTGCGCACGACGTGGGTTTTTTTTCATCTCATTTTCTAAAAAATTTAAAATTTTTTACTTTTAATTAATAAATTCTTTAATTAGAATTGCGCTGCGAAATGGTTTAGCCACTTGCGAAATTACAGAGGTTGTCCATTTTTTTTTATGATCTGGTTAAATTTTATCTGAAAAGAAACTAAAATTAATCTATACGTCATTTTTAGTCTAAATTTTGCTTGCAATATTACATCTTAGTATGTAGTTTTGAAAACCGTCCGGATCAAATCAATATATCAAGGAGATACAAAAGCATGAAATTAAAACTCGTTGTTGCATCAATGAGCGTGTTAGGTTTGATTAGCTGCCCAGCTCTTGCAGCAACCAACCAAAAACACACACACCACGTAGCAAAACATCAAGTATCAACTGCCCGTACAGATTACAAAGATATGGGTGCGCTTCCAGTAGAAGTCTGTCCTATCACTGACTCATTCACCACGATGATGGACGAAATGGGACAAAACGTTGGCCGTGCTAAACCCAATGAAGGTTGCCACAAACTTCTTTCAATGGCGGGCGGCGTAAACTTTGATGCGAAATGGGGCAACCGTTCCATGGGCTATCAAGGTGAAAACACCAAGAGACTTTCTCTGAACGACGCTTATCTGAATCTATATGGCAACATTACCGACTGGTCAAAAGCATTCGCTAGCATTAGCTATAACAATGCAAGTGAAACTGGAACCACTGTTGCAAGCGTAATCCCTACCACCTTTGCTCAAAAAGCAGGTCAGTACAGCAATGTTTATCCAGTCGATCGTTTGAACCTGGAACAGGGCTATGCATTGATTGGAAACTTTGATCAATCACCCCTCTTCTTAAAACTGGGTAAATTCTTCCAAGACTTCGGTAGATATCAAATCCATCCCATCACCCGTTCGACCACTCAAGTGTTGAGTGAATCGTTACAAACTGCAGCGCAAGTTGGTTTTGTAACCAGAATGGGCTTCCACGGTGATATTTATGCTTTTGACAATCCATTAAAAGCACGAAATGCAGTTGGATTGCTATCCGCTAATGGTACAACCACAGCGCAAGGTCACAATACAACCGATTACGGCGTTGCATTAGGTTTTGACCAGATCAGCGATCAATTAAGCTTTGGCATCAACCTGGGTTACTTGTACAACATGGTGGGTGTGAATGACGTTGCACAAGCTGTTTCTCAATACCAAAGCGGAAACGTTTTCACCTCTAACGGTAGCTATTACAACCGTGTCAGCGCAGGATCTGTCGATGCTTATGTTGGCAGCGGCCCATTCTCTTTAATGGTTGATTACGTGTCAGCTCTGAAAACCTTCAACAACAATGACCTGGGTAGCAAAGGTCTGGCTGCTGTTCCGACCGTTGCATACGGAAAAGGCGGCGGTGCTAAGCCATGGGCTGGTAACATCCAAGCAGGTTATGGTTTCAATGGTTGGGGCAAAAACCAGAATCTTTACTTAGGTTATCAAGCGTCTGGTGATGCGGTTGCCATCTTCTTACCAAAGAGCCGTTGGGTAGTCGGTTACAATGTTGATATGTGGAAAAACACCAACATTGGCGTTCAACTAGATCACGACAAGGACTACAGCTTAAGCCAAGGTGGTACTGGCAACAACAGTAACCTCATCAGCTTACGTGCTGGCGTTAAGTTCGGTTAAGCGTCACTGCAAAAATGTAGGGTGGGCAAAGCGCGCAGCGTGCCCACCTTTTTTTGTATTCACTCCAAATCACCGGGTAACTTAAAGCACGATGCTGCTTAGGAAGTAGAAATGGTGGGCACGCTGCGCTTTGCCCACCCTACGTCATTTTCAGATTATTCACGATGTAACAAAATAATTCTGCTGTTTTCTCAGCGTCATACGAGGCACTGTGAGCGTATTCAAGATTAAAGGAAATTTTCGCGGCTTTAATCGCTCTTGCTAAAACAGTTTCACCTAGCGCCGCAGCTGATAATGTTGCAGTATCCAGAGTCGTAAAAGAATGAAAAGGCGCTGAGCGAAAACAGCAACGTTTAATAGCAGCCTGGAGAAACGCAAGATCAAACCACGCATTATGTCCCACTAAAACAGCTCGCTGACAACCCGTTTTTCCAATTAATTCACTCATCTTAGAAAAAATATTATGTAACGCCTGCTGCTCTGTCAGCGCATAACGAAAAGGAGAAAAAGGATCTATGCCGGTAATTGCCAATGCTTCAGGATCTAACTTTGCACCGATAAAAGGTTCCACAGGATAAAAATAGGTTTGATCCGGGTGTAATTGACCTTTTGCATCCATATAAAGTGTGACAGCCGCAACTTCTAACAAACCATCTGTCAACGGATTTAAACCCGTTGTTTCAACATCCACGACGACAGGTAACAAACCACGAAACCGACTTGCAATATTCAACTTTTTTTGTTTAATCGACAAACGTATAATTCCCCAACATGATTGTTGGCACATATTAACAAATTAGATTTAGATTGCGAGCCTATCATTAAAAAAAGAGAGAAACATGATTCGGATGAATTCCACTGAAAATCGAACCCCCTTGCAAGATGCAATGACCAGAGCCTATCGACGCGATGAAACGACCTGCCTGGAAAGCTTATTATCCCAAGCCGCTTTTACACCCGATGCCTTGCAGCGAATTAGCAACACCGCAGCCAAACTCGTCACAGGAACTCGAAAGCATCGTAAAAAACAAGGCGGACTAGACGCATTCCTACACGAGTACGATCTCTCCAGTGAAGAAGGCATTGCACTGATGTGTCTCGCAGAAGCCTTATTACGCATTCCAGATAGCGCGACGGTAAACCGCTTAATTAGCGACAAAATTTCGACTGCTAATTGGGCGAAACACGCAAGCTTCAATGGATCATTATTCGTAACGGCTGCCACCTGGTCACTGATGTTAACCGGCAAAATGTATGCCCCGATTCTAAATAGAAAAAAAACCTTGAGCGCCGCACTACAGCGCGTTATCAGCCGAATTGCCAGTACCGCGATCCGCCCCATTATTTCGGAAGGAATGAAGATCATCGGCAAACAATACGTCATGGGCACCACCATAGAAAAAGCGCTGAAACGCGCAAGATCCTCTGAGGCCCAAGGATATCGTTATTCCTATGACATGCTGGGCGAAGCCGCAAAAACCGAAGCCGATGCAGAAAATTATTTTAAATCTTACCAAGATGCCATTCAGGCCATCGGCCAAATTTCGACAGACTTAAATCCAATCAATGGCCCCGGTATTTCCATCAAATTGTCCGCACTCCATCCGCGCTATGAACTGGCGAAACGCGAACGGGTACTCAGAGAACTGGCACCCAAATTGTTGGAGCTAGCCCGCGCTGCAAAAGCACAGAATATTGGCTTAACCGTCGATGCGGAAGAAGCCGATCGATTAGAACTTTCACTCGACATTATCGAACACGTTTTTCGCGATCCTTCACTCAATGGCTGGGAAGGCTTTGGACTTGCGGTACAATCCTATCAAAAACGCGCGCCTTTTGTGATTGACTGGTTAGCGGATCTCTCCAAACGATATCATCGCCGTTTAATGGTTCGCCTCATCAAAGGCGCCTACTGGGATGCAGAAATTAAATTAAGCCAACTATTAGGTCTGGATAGTTATCCCGTGTTCACTCGCAAAAATTCCACCGATGTGTCATTTATCGCTTGCGCAAAAAAATTATTAACGCAGCCAGAATGCTTTTATTCACAGTTCGGCACCCACAATGCTTATTCCATTGCAGCCATTCTTGAAATCGCCGGCACAAATCGCCATTTTGAATTTCAATGTCTACATGGCATGGGACAGCCCGTCTATGATCAAATTGTCGAAAAAAATAATTTCAATTTACCGTGCCGCATTTATGCACCCGTCGGCACCCATAAAGATTTATTAGGTTATTTGGTGCGTCGTTTGCTAGAAAATGGGGCGAATTCGTCATTCATCAATTTAATTGCGGATGAAAAAACACCGATTGAAAAAATAATTGCGGATCCCGTTGCGCGCATTGCCCATCTCGCGCACAAACCCCATCCCCATATTCCACTGCCTAAAAACCTTTTCGGCGTAGAACGATTCAATTCAACAGGAGTAGATCTTTCAAATATGCACACATTAGACGAGTTAAAAATAAAAATGGATGAAGCGGACAAACAACAATGGAAAGCAGGTCCCATCATTGAAGGAAAAATGTTAACGCACTCCACAGCACAACCTGTGTTATCTCCCAGTGATCTGGGAAAAACCGTAGGCGTGGTTTATGACGCAACACCGGATGATGTAGAAAATGCGCTCGATAAAGCATTCAAAGCAACCACTGTCTGGTCGAATACGGCTGTCAGCGAGCGCGCCGATTGCTTAGAACGTGCTGCGGATTTATTTGAAAAAAATATGCCACGATTAATGACTCTGCTCACACGCGAAGGTGGCAAACAAATTGTCGATTGTGTTGCAGAAATCCGCGAGGCGATTGATTTCTGCCGTTATTATGCAGCACGCGCGCGCGAAGATTTACGCCCCGTCAAATTGACAGGACCGACAGGTGAATTTAATCAACTCTCGTTGCATCCGCGCGGCGTCATTGTGTGCATTAGTCCGTGGAATTTTCCCATGGCGATTTTCACCGGACAAATTGTCGCGGCGTTAGTGACGGGTAATACCGTGATTGCCAAACCCGCGGAGCAAACGCCCTTAATCGCAGCAGAAACAGTTCGGCTATTGCTTGACGCGGGTATTCCTGCCAGTGCATTGCAATTGTTGCCAGGGCGAGGAGAAATCGTGGGTGCAAAAATCGTTTCAGATTCGCGTACGGCCGGAGTGATGTTTACCGGTTCGACTGAAACAGCCAAATTAATTCAGCAATCGCTAACCCATCGACCCGGACCTATTGTGCCATTTATCGCTGAAACAGGCGGCCAAAATACAATGATTGTGGATTCGTCCGCATTACCAGAACAAGTGATCGCCGATGTCATCAGCTCTGCATTTAATAGTGCGGGACAACGTTGTTCTGCGCTGCGGGTTTTATTCGTGCAAGACGATATTGCACCGCGCATCTTGGAGATGCTAACCGGCGCTATGCGTGAAATGACGTTGGGTGATCCAAGCTTGCTTTCAACCGATGTGGGGCCCGTGATTGATAAAGACGCGTTGGACATGCTAAACAAGCATTTTGCAAAAATGTGTGAGGAAGCCACGCTGCTTTATCAAGTGCAAGCAGATCAATTGCCGAATGGTTACTTTTTCGCACCCTGTGCATTTGAGTTGAAAGATCTTAGTATTTTAAAACGTGAAGTATTTGGCCCTATTTTGCATGTTATCCGTTACGCGGCAAACGATTTGGATAACGTGCTAGACCAAATTATCAATACCGGTTACGGACTGACACTGGGCGTACATAGTCGTATCGATGCCACGGTAAAATACATTGAAAACCGCATGCCCGTTGGCAATATGTATGTAAATCGTAATATGATAGGAGCTGTGGTCGGCGTTCAGCCATTTGGTGGTGAACGACTTTCTGGAACAGGTCCAAAAGCCGGAGGACCTCATTATTTGCCCCGCTTATGTGTTGAGCGCGCACTCTCTATCAACACAACCGCCGCGGGAGGAAATGCGACATTGGTGTCATTGAAAGAAGAATAGAGGACCTATGCATCAACCACCCACGATCATCTATATTATCTTTCTGATTTTCGCAGGAACGGCCGTTCTTTCCACGGCTGCTTTATTCACGCGTCAATCGTTACTCGTAGCCTACATCGCATTGGGTGCGATTTTTGGTCCGTGGGGTTTAGCCTTTGTTAAAAATTCTGTGATCGTTAAACAAGCGGGCGATATTGGTATTGTCTTTTTGCTGTTTTTGCTCGGCCTTGATTTGCAGCCACAAAATTTGCTGCATTCACTACGCAAAATGAGTTGGATCGCATTCATCAGTTCTACCCTCTTTTTTGCCATGGGTTTTTTTGTCAGTTATTTTTTCAAGTTTAGTTTATCCGCCAGTGTCATTATTGGTTTCAGCACCATGTTTTCCAGCACGATTATTGGCTTGAAATTATTGCCGACAACGATTTTGCATCATCAGCACACCGGCGAACTCATGATTAGCATTTTACTGCTGCAAGATCTTATTGCGATTGCCGTCTTATTAGTGCTGCAGGCGATTAGTGAACGTGATTTTTCTTATGATGATTTAGCATTAATCATTTTTTCTTTCCCGACTTTGTTCATCATCGCTTATGTTGTCCAGCGTTATATTCTTACCAACCTTCTACAACTCTTCGACACGATTCATGAATATATTTTTATTCTGTCCATCGGCTGGTGTTTATGTATGGCAGAGTTAGGTCATTTTATGGGATTGACTGAAGAAATCGGCGCATTTATTGCGGGAATTGCTTTAGCGTCAAATCCTATTTCGCTTTATATCGCAGAAAGTTTAAAACCGCTACGCGATTTTTTTCTGGTGATTTTCTTTTTCTCCATTGGCGCAAGTTTTAATTTTGATTATTTGCACGCCGTCTTTGTCCCTGCTGCCGTCCTTGCATTAATGATTTTGATCATAAAACCCGTGGTGTTTGGTTGGTTACTCCATCGATCAGGCGAAACAAAGCCCATTGGCTGGGAAGTTGGAGTCCGATTAGGACAAATCAGCGAGTTTTCACTGTTAGTTGCTTATATTGCTTTGCAAGCTAAATTAATTGATCTCGCAGCAAATTATATGGTGCAAGCGGCAACCATTTTAACGTTTATTGTGTCTTGTTATTGGGTGGTGCTGCGATACCCCACTCCACTCGCTGCAACTGAAAAATTACGACGAGATTAGTTGATGAATCACAAACACGATCATGACCATCCACATAGCCACAGCAGCGGGCATCACCACCCTGCACCCGAATCATTTAATTTTGCTTTTGGCGTTGCGGTGCTATTAAATTTTGCCTTCACCGTTTTTCAAGCCACCTATGCCTTGCTTGCCGGATCCATGAGCTTGCTTGCGGATGCCGTGCATAATTTTGGTGATGTATTTGGCTTAGTACTGGCATGGGGTGCTAATTGGTTATTGACTCTGCCAGCACGCAGACGCTATAGCTACGGATTTAAACGCACGACGATTATTGCCGCACTTTCCAATGCCTTAATTCTCGTCGCAACATCGGCTCTCATCACCTATGAGTCGATTTATAAATTACTTCACCTCACTGACGTCAATGAACATATCGTCATTGTCGTTGCCCTCATTGGTATTGCGGTGAACAGCGGTACGGCGATGTTATTTATGAAAGGCGCGCATGATGACTTAAACATCAAAGGTGCTTTTTTGCATTTGGTAGGCGATGCACTGATTTCCATCGGCGTTGTTGTTGCTGGGATATTAATTCTGTTTACTAAACAAATCTGGATTGATCCTCTCGTCGGATTGCTCATTGTCATTATTATCTTATTAGGTACCTGGGGCTTGTTGCGTGATTCTGTCAGCTTGATATTGGATGCCATTCCACGCCATATTGATCTCACAGGCGTCGAAAACTATTTACAAAAATTACCGGGCGTAAAAACAGTCCATGATTTACATATTTGGGGATTAAGCACAAAAGAAGTTGCCCTGACAGTGCATCTCATCATGCCAATTCACAAACTCAGCGATGAAGATTACAAAAATATAAACGCTCATCTGAAAGAACATTTCCGAATCGATCATGCGACGATTCAAGTCGAGACAGGTAGCGCGGAATTTCCGTGTGATCAGATTGAGGCGTGTTGACTAATAAATTTGGAATAGGCATTAGAAAATACAGAGGTATGCCACTATGACAATTAGTCGATGAAATTATTTTTAAATTTACTCATACCATTGAAATAGGTTGGATGTTACCCAACATAAAACCAACCGGAAAACGCGTCGAAATTCCTTTAGTTGTAATCGTTGGATTTTCCCATGGCAAAGTGACACACGAGCATATTTACTGGGATCAAGCCAGTGTACTGGTGCAAATCGGGTTATTAAATCCGACAGGACTACCCATCAAAGGTGTCGAAACAGCGGAAAAAATGCATGAATTGCGTCAACGTATTAAATACGTGGATTGATGGAAAAAATACTCGTGCAATGTTCAACCTAAATTCGAACGAACACGCTATGCTCTTATCATTAACCTCAATTCCCGAGTTTTTAATAAAAAATATATACTTATCAATATGTTATAATGTAACAAGCAAGAAGCGCAAAAACGCTAAAATAAAATTTCGTTATTTATCAAATTGTTATATTTTTAGTTGAAAAAATCACTTTTAGAAAGTATTAATTTTCATTATTAATCAATACGTTATAGAAAAAGTCCCAGGATGTCTTTATTTATTATCGAAGTAAAACTAAATTGTTTGAGTCCATGCATATACATATGCTCTTGCCGAAAAATACATGCACGCATACTGGTTAAATATTTTAATAGCATTGGGTGTGATAAGTGCTTTTGTTTCTTTTACCGTGATTTGAGCCAGTTTAATTGCATCTTCCTGATTGCGTGCGGGGACATTTATTCGCACAGACCATAATCGTTCAGAAAAATGGATAATCGGTTTGCTATTAACAATATAAGAATGATCATCAGGTATTGCGTTATCCATTTTCTCCCAAGCTTGACTAACAAGATCTACAACAGGACAATTCGGACTTCTTTCCTCAGCAAATGTAGTTTGAAATAAAGTCGTCAATAACCCTGCTAAAGTTATTTTAACTATGTTAACAAATTTCATTTATACTCCTTATGGTTTAGGAAAAGCCGGGGTTATGATAACAGACTTAACGATTGCTAGCGTGTTAATCGAAGTAAAATTAAAGTAAACTCATCAAATGTTATTTTGGCGTTCTGTTTATGAAACTCTGATATGAGAATATGATGAATTTATTAACCTTGCCTAGAAAATTGGCCTCCGCTTTACTCAACCATTTTGGATATTATGTCATTAGAATCCCGACAAAATATGATGAAAATTTAGAGTTGGCTGACAAAAATTTATATCGTCCTCTCTTTTCTCCATGGTTAAATCAAAATCCAGAATGCGAATTTGCACAATGGTATGCAAAAGCAAAACAAAAAAGCCTTATTTCAGCGGATCGATTTTGGGTTTTATATTCTCTCTCCAAACAGGCTTTAAAAATTGAGGGCGATTTTTGTGAATTTGGAGTTTACAAAGGGGGCTCAGCTTATCTCTTATTACAACTTTTAAAAAAATATAATTTAAATAAAAAATTAAATCTTTTTGATACTTTCGTGGGAATGCTGGAAACCGATGCCAAAAAAGATTGGCATAAAAAAGGAGATTTTTCTGATACTTCATTAGAAAAAGTTGAAAATCTTCTTGAGCATTCTAATCGTTGCAAATTTTATCCAGGACATATTCCCATCACTTTTCAAAATACAGAATTAACTAAAATTTCTTTTGCGCACATCGATCTTGATTTATATCAATCCATTTTAGAGACCATTCATTTTGTTTATCCTCGACTATCAACGGGCGGTTTTATCGTTTTTGATGATTATGGATTTGCGACTTGTCCCGGAGCACGTCAAGCTGTTGACGAATATTTCAAACACCATGATTGTGTTCCATTGATTTTACCTACGGGGCAAGCTCTGGTTTTTAAATTCGCTTAGGTTTGGGTATGCGGCAGTAGAAACCTACTGCCGAATTTAGGTTTAAACCTGCCAAACCAATTGTAAATAAATCCTATTTAGAATTATTGGCACTATTAATCAGATCTTGTATCTTTCCTTCGAATTCTTGAGTTTCATTTTTCTTAATACAAGTAGAATCATCAAAGGCATTTTTTACTGATTTTTGAGCATTGAGTAAATACTGCTTTGCTTCTTCTTTGCTACCATTGTTATACATAAAGGAAACAACAGCATGACCTAAAGCACCATTGCTATCCGTATAATATAAAATACAAGTGAACGAAGGTTGCTCTTTTACAAGTAAAAGAGTTTCTTTGCTTAAATTATCCGCTCTGATAGCTAATTCCCTATAAGGTTGAGCAAAAGTAATATTTGTAAAACCAGTCAGGATGAAAATAACTAATATTAATTTTTTAAGCTGAGACATTTATATAATTCCTTTTGATTTAAGTTAAAACAAAAATAAACGACTTCATATTGGGGTCCGACGCATATCGTGGCGCCGGAACAATATGCCTGACAACGTTATATGCAAGGATCAAAGGGGTCAAGTATCGAATTGGACAGGTTGTTCAAATAACTTGTCCAATTCGATACTTGACCCCTTTGATTCTTGAGCTATGCCGCGTGGAGTTGCATGTGAAAAACCCACATTTGTGTTAATATTATCTTAATTAAGCAGAAACTAACCTGTTCGCTTAGCCATAATTACAAATCACTATAAAAAACGAAGAGCGAGGCTGCTGCATGTCAATACACCCAGCGTATCAAAGTGCAAATATTGATTTTGACAACCCATGGGTTGATCTTAGACAACATCCACCGTATAGACGTCCATATACCCTACCTCACAATCAAGTAACCGCAGGAGATTTTCATGCGAACGCCGATAAGCTAGATTATTTTTTGGCCAGAGAAAATATTTTTGTTCGACGAAATTTATATGATCGCCGCCGAATTCATGCCATGTATCAAGAGGCAGCGGCACATGTACTTCCTGACCCCAATGACGATGAGAAAGATATTCTTTATCCAGGAATCCCCTTAACTAGGGCCGATTTCGAGGAAGTCATAGAAATTCTCGAACAGACCGAAATCAATCCCTGTCTCGGCGACGATTTTATTTTGCGCTTCCTGGGTGACCTCATAGGGGATCGTGGCGCAAATGACATGCTCATGTTTTTGTATTTTCAAGCATTGCAAGGAGGGGTGAGTGGTAATAAAAAGAAAATTGAGATTGAAAAACTTCTGGGAAATCATGACCTCGAAGTTATATTGGCATTAGAAGCAGAAGCAGCATCAAAAGACGGATTTGTTAACTATAAATCTAAGATGGATTTAGATACACATCCTGGCCAAGTCAACTCGCTGAAAGCTTTACAAGAATCGATTAGAACAGGTGAAATTTCGATAGCAGAGGTACGTGCCTTTGCGGAACAATATTATCTTCCAAACGTAAAAGCATTCAGCTACACCATACGTGATGATCTTGCTTTCAAACCCGGTCCAGGCGAAAAACAAAGAAAAATAATCGATATTTATTCGCATGCTCCAGTGGGATTGGAAACCATTCATGGTGTAGCGAACAAGTTAGGCGTTGCGTATAAAGATGAAAGTGCCGAAGCATTGGGTGAAACCATTGATCGAATCAATGATGCCTTTCAAGCCCATGTCCGGGCAGGAACGGTACACAACTTGTATCAGGATTGTAAAAATCCACTCGACATAGAAGAAGACGATCCTTTCTATTGGCTCTTGTGGCGCCGCCAAGAAGACGTAGACGTCCCAATTTATCGACCCGAAGAAATACAAAGCTCACCCACTGAGCAACCCTATCGCTTATTTTTTATAAACGGGCATGATGGAAAAGTAGGCCCTGGCGACACGCCCAATTCTCTTATTCTAAATAATTCGCTGGGCAAATTTAAAAACTGTGAAGGCGAAGATGGCGTTGTTCGCAGTCGCGGTATTAGTCGTGTCTTAGACTTGAAGAACAAGCAAACGCTTGAAGAAAAAGTGCAACCACCTGTTGCTCCTCCTATTAAAACTGAACCTTCGCAGCAGCCTATTGTCAAAAACCTTCCGCCTCCGGCTCCAATACCTATTCCTATGGAGCAAGAAGAAGAATCTGTTCTTTTAAAAACTATCAACTTTGAGGAAATGACACCGGTTAAAAAATCGGGCGGGAGTTTTTGGAATTTTTGGCGCTGCTGTTCAGCAGAAAAACCGCCGACTCCCAAGCCAACTAGGACCCACCTACCGAAAAAAGGCGGTCCATCATGATGCTATGAAATAACGCAATTGCAGCTACGCAATTCATCTTTATCTGCTACCGTTTTATCTATAGTAGACTTTGCCCGTTTCTGGGTCTTATTAGCCCAGAACATTTGAGCAGATGCGTCTTGCAGAGAATAAACCGGAACATGAGCTCCTCTCAATTGCTGAGGTGAAGTAAAGTGCTGAGGCGATTGGGGAGGAATATCTCTTATAAAAAGTGGACCCTCATAAGAGGAAATAATAGTGGTAGGGACATCAGATATAACAGATGCGGGCCTGTTAGCCTTAGCCCACCTAGCAAACCGCACCCGTCTCTTCTTCACATTTTTGTTTGGCCTCTTCTCTTCGTTTCTATCGTCTCCCGCATTTGGCAATGCACGGACTTTAGCTTTTATTGTGGATTTACAATGAATTATCGGCCGAAGTGATGCTGGATGTTGCTTACCTTTTTGAGGTTTGTGTACGTCGTTCCTCTGTCTTCTGTTAGGCATAGTCTTCTCCGGAATAGAGTCAAAATATTTCTAATTTATTGTTTAATAGAGTAAAAAATTCTTTTCGACCCAACTTTATAGAAAGCGGTTTCTTCCTTTGAAAACTTCTTATCAAACTGAATTGTAAGTGATCAATATTACACAATAGTACTCAAATCATCAATGACTTTAGGGTATTTTTTAAACAAAATTAAAATAAAAGTTTTTTTCCTGCTGGTATGGACTCTTCTTTAATCTCTAATAGGATGAATCAAATTGAGGCTCGGTTTGTTCTTTCAATTTTAAAACAGTATGCGTATTTAATATTTCAGTAATTTTTTTGCCATTCCATATATATTTTAAGTGGGCAATTTGTTTGGGCAGTGAAATAGCAGGAGGTCTAAATGCGGCTATACAAAAGCCAGTTTGGTGTCTTACGCTATTGTAAATAATTCCCCATGAGTGTTTTTCTCGTAAGGTTTTACCAAATGTTTGAGATTTTTCATATGAGTCAGGATGATGTAATGTCAAATATTTTTCATCTCTAATATCATAAAATGGTTTTAATATAACACCCTCATAAAGTCGCATTGTTAATTCTAATGGTAATTCATTCGTGTTTTGCAAAAATTTTTCTCTATGATGTACAGTTTCACGAATAGCTGTTTCCTCGGTGAGACCTGCATAATAGACACCGTAACTCCCATTGGAAAATCGAGTTGGTTTTGATAAATGTGTAAACGTAGCCATAACGATAGATGAACCCGGGCCGCAGACACGATCTTCGAATGGAACTAAAAAAATATCGCCGGCTTCTTCTCGTAGTCTTTCATTGGTTAGGCTCTCAATCCCCCATAAGGTTTCCATTTCAGATGCATCCACCAAATCCTCAAAAAAATTAATAGGTGGATAAACGGATGGAATGATCCTAAATTGTTTTTGCCCATTGATATTAAGTAATTTAGGTAGGTCTGGCATTCTACCCTCCCCTCTCAGCATCCAGGTATCTACGAACATCAGCTAAATCAATAACTCTGCCGACAAGCAATTTGTCCAACGCGCTTTTACCACCAAACAAAGGAGCTTTATTTGGTTTTTTGATCCACCTGTTTGCTGCTTCTTCTGAAGGTAGCAGTATTCTAAGAGCCTTATAAATTCCTAATATGTAAGAAATTCTTTCTAGAGTGTCTTGTGTTAATGCACCATATTTATTTTTTTTCCAGCGGTAAAAAGTAGCGACAGGTATTGCGAGTAATATCCTTTCCTGCTCTGATGTCAAATGCCATTTATGGGTAATTCCAAAAAAAGCCTTCAAGGCCACAGCATTTCTATTTTCCTGAGTCGAGGAAACAGAAGTAAATTTTTGCGTAGTACCCATAGAGCTCTCCTCTGAAAAATAAGTAATAGGGTCTATACAGACTCAAATATTATTTTATTATCAATTGATATATTTATCAAATAATATTCTTATTTGAGAATAGCGGAATTTCCGTGTAAACAGGGAGTGAAAATAAAAAATCTATAATCCTAAATTCGGCAGTAGAAACCTACTACGAAAACTATTACAGCTTTCTAAGCTTGGTTTTTTGGAATATTTGTTATATATCATCCAAACCATTGCAAACACAAAAGCTGATTGCATTAATTGAATTGCTTGGCGTTGTTTTGGAGTAATACGTTGCGGATTACGATTCTGAACAGTCAATATACAATCGTTATCATTCGTATCTACCTGACACAACTGCTGGTGGTAAAGGTTTAAATATCGTTTGTTATCCTTTGCTGTGAAAATGGTATTTCGCAGGTGCATGGAACGACTCTGGCCACTGTCAAGCAAAGAGGTTTTAGTAGCTAGCTTGTCGTATAAATTTAATAATTTTCTGCAAGAAAAATCTTCTTTTGACTCATTCGAATAAACTAGATCATCGTCTAATTTAAATAGAGTGAAATTAAATGAAGTTCCGCATTTTTGCATAAATTCGACTATTCTATGAAAAACAATAGCGCTTTCACTGTTTACTGGTAGGAGTTCATTTCCGTCTTTATAAAAATCAACAGCACCTCTATGGCAACCTCGAGTTATTGGCATACCTTCATCCATCTAATTTTGTGATTTTAAAACCATTATAAACAAGTTCTAACGCCCTTCAATTTCTGCATCGCATTCTTTTCCAGCTGATGGATTCATTCAGCGAAGACTTGGAATTTTTGAAATAATGTAGATCGAGCCAAATTCAGTGAAATGACCATAATCTAATGTCACCAGGTTTTCAAAATTGTCGCCGACTCTTGTGATACATCCGTTGTTATTACATAAGATTTTTGCTAAGGAAATATAATTAATTTTTTTAGCTTCTGCTAAGGCTTGCATTAAGACATCTAATTTTAAAAAATGCGTGTCTAAGCCAAAAGACATGCGTGCAGGGATGCGATGTTGTTTATCGAATCTGGAATAAATAAATAGTTGTCGTGGTAGCGTGTTAATCCAATCAGGTGCGGGTCCAATTAAATCAATATTTTTTACGCCTAATAATTTTAATTGATCGATTGTTTGTGCTACATCCATCCAATCATCGTGATGGCCCCAAGCGGCTGATAAGACCACTCTTTCGGGTTTTTCTTTTTTGATTCCATCCAAAATATAATTATTCACTCTGTAACATTTCTCATCGCTCGCTTCATTTTGTAAGATAGGACGACAACCTGTTTCTGAAATGAGAACAATATTAAATTTATCTCCGAATCGTTTCTGATAGCCTGCGTAAAAATGTGCTGCGTGTGAATCACCCCATAGAATAACGGATTTTTTTGCATCATCTTCGGCAGACGTGCAAACACCTAAATGATTGCGATCGTTACCGACAAAACAAGAACCTAGATGATATTTCTGAGTATATTTTGCGGATTTAATACCCTGCAGAATAGATGGAACTCTATAATCCAAGCCATTATTATAATAAATGGTGTAACCAAAACCTCCGATGAGGCCAATTAATGAAATTAAAATTAGAATTTTTGTTTTGCTATTTTTTCCGAAACGTATTGGCGTTTCTATTAAGACATAAGTCATCCAGGCCAATAGAATGGATAACAAAACCGCTGATATTTTAATGACTCTCGCGCTTAAAACACCATCCGCCATGGATAATTTTGAAAAAACCAATAACGGCCAGTGCCATAAATACAGTGGAAAACTGATTAATCCAAACCAGATCAGTACAGGATGTGACAGAATAACGCGGTTTACCCATGCCCTGGGTCCTGCGAGAATAATACAGATCGCACCCACTGTAGGAATTAATGCCCAACCGACAAAATGCTCAGCTCCAGAGAGCACAAACAAACCGATAATAATGAGCAGCATGCCGAATATCGATAAAATATTGCTATGCAGCGTATTCGTCAGAATAGGTTGTTGACGAGACACGGTTAACCAAGCAATAAAACCACCACAGAGCAATTCCCAAAATCGTGTTTGCGGCGAATAATAAACTGCGACTGAATCAGTATAGGAATCTTTGATGTTTAATATGAATGATATTATTGCAATGATGGCTATCGTATAAATTAAATTAATTCTGCTCTTCCAGCTGATCCACAGCAATAAAGGCCAAATAATATAAAATTGTTCTTCTACGCCTAAGCTCCATAAATGTAAAAGTGGTTTTGTAATAGCGGCATTATCAAAATATCCTGACTCACTCCATAGTAAAAAATTCGAAATAAAAACAGAAGAGCCTGCTATATGTTTTCCTAATTGTTTATATTCATCGGGTAGCAAAACAAACCAACCTAAGATACAACATGCTAAAAGCACGAGAATTAATGCGGGAAAGATTCTTTTTATGCGACGCTTGTAAAAATCAACAAAACTGAAATTTCTATTTTCTAAATTTGTCAAAAGAATTGTCGAAATAAGGAATCCCGAAATGACAAAGAAGATATCTACGCCGATGAATCCGCCTTTTACACCAAAAGCATGAAACCCAATCACTGACCAAACGGCAATGGCGCGAAGTCCATCAATGTCGCAACGGTATTTTATGTTATTGAGGGTGGATGTGGTCATTGATTGTTCAAATTGTCTTTTACTGCGCCTAATATACTGATTATTATTCATCATGTAAAGTCACAAGCAGCACGAGCACAGGGCCTACGCATGAAAATTTTTTCTTGCTTTAATTAAGATAAATTCTACCCGTGCGTCATTCCGCTATGCTTTTAAGCGGAACCCAGCGCCTTTTTTGCGATAATAAAGGCGCTGGGTTCCGCTTAAAAGCATAGCGGAATGACGCACGGATAGAGTTTGTGCTGAATTCAAGCTACATTTAGATGCATATTTTCTTCTAGTAGGTAAGTCAAATCACTATCAGCCTGTTCGGTAAACCGCAGTTCAAATGTCATTCTTCGTCATCCACAAACTTTGCGAAACTGCCTCGCGACTTTACCCGAGATGCAGCAGAGTCCTGTAATCCTTTTGTAACTTGTCGTAATGCTGTTTTATTTTCCCAGAGCCATTTTTCTTTAGCAGGAATCTCGACATTAGGCTCAAGAATAATTCGGCCATTATCTTTGATAATTGTATAGCTGCTAACACCCTCTGCCAATAAACCGAGAGCAATCCTACCTTTTGCATCAGGTCTAACTTTTTTCAGTATTAATGACATAACGCCCCCCCTACTTATATAACTTGATTATAGATTAAAAGTGGGATAAGTGATGCATAAAAACTCACCGCCGCTGACGAAAAAAATTTCTTAACAACTCACCACATTCTTCTGCTAACAACCCGCCAGCATATTCAACCTGATGATTAAATTGATGGGTATTCCCCAACTGAAACATACTCACAACCGCACCGGTTTTGGGATCTGGTGCTCCATATATGACACGCTGCACACGCGCATGGACAATGGCACCGATACACATAACGCAAGGCTCCAGCGTGACGTACAAAGTTGAATGAATCAGTCGATAATTTTTCAATTGTTCTGCGCCCGCACGCAGTGCGATAATTTCTGCATGTGCGGTCGGATCATGCGTGCAAATCGGGCGGTTCCACCCTTCGCCAATGATTTGCATACCATGCACTAAAACTGCACCTACCGGTACCTCATTATTTTGTGCTGCAATCTTAGCCTGCCGAATAGCCTGTTGCATGTATGTCATGTCATCTTGAGTAAACATTTATTCCCATTCAATCGTAGCAGGTGGTTTACTCGAAATATCATAAACAACACGCGAAATACCGCGCACTTCATTGATAATTCGATTAGAAATTTTTTCTAATAATTCATGCGGCAAGTGCGCAACATGAGCAGTCATAAAATCGATCGTTTCAACCACACGTATCGCAACGACGTGATCATAGTGTCTCGCATCGCCCAAAACACCAACGGATTTAACCGGTAAAAACACCACAAATGCCTGACTCACTTTGTTATACAAATCATGCTTGCGTAACTCATCAATTAAAATAGCGTCCGCATAACGCAATTTGTCTGCATATTCTTTTTTAACTTCACCCAAAATACGCACGGCTAATCCTGGGCCCGGAAAAGGATGACGATAAATTAACTCTGAAGGAAGTCCAAGTTCGAGTCCCATTTGCCGCACTTCGTCTTTGAATAATTCACGCAAAGGTTCGAGCAATTTTAAATGCATTTTTTCCGGCAAACCACCAACATTGTGATGCGATTTAATCACATGCGCTTTGCCCGTCTTGGTTGCAGCGGACTCGATAACATCCGGATAAATCGTACCTTGCGCCAACCATTTCGCATTTTTAATTTTTTTGGCTTCCACATCAAACACATCAATAAATAATTTGCCGATAATTTTACGTTTTTGTTCAGGATCATCTACACCGCTTAACGCCGTAAGAAATTGCACCTCCGCATGAACCGTAATTAAATGGATTCCCAGATGCTCGGAAAATAAAGTTTGCACTTCGCAAGCCTCATGCAAGCGCAGCAAACCTGTGTCGACGAAAACGCACGTTAATTGCTTGCCGATCGCTTTGTGTAATAAGGCCGCGACCACAGAAGAATCTACGCCACCCGACAAACCAAGAATGACATGATCACGCCCGATGTCCTGCTGTATTTTTGCAATCGATTCTTCAATAATATTTTTTGTCGTCCATAAGGATGTGCACTGACATATTTCTAAAATAAATCGTTTGAGAATGCGTAAACCCTGGCGTGTGTGTGATACTTCTGGATGAAATTGCAGCCCATAAAAATGGCGCGAATCATCTGCCATGCCGATAATTTCACATCCGTCAGTGCTAGCAATTAGTGAAAAAGAAGGTGGTAGTATATCAACATGATCTCCATGACTCATCCACACATCCAACGATGCCGTGCCAGTCTCCGCAAGATGATCTTGAATATCTTTTAATAATTCGCTGGGGTTTTTTATTTCAACGTTGGCATAACCAAATTCACGCTTTTTACCCTGTACAACTTGACCGCCTAACTGACTCGCCATGGTTTGCATGCCATAGCAAATTCCGAGTACTGGACAACCTAAACGAAAAACAATTTCTGGTGCGCGGGGTGTCGTCGTTTCTGTCACGCTTTCGGGGCCACCTGAAAGAACAACACCATTCGGCGAAAAATCGCGAATCGCTTGCTCAGATAAATGGTATGGATGAATTTCACAATACACACCCAGATCGCGAATACGGCGAGCGATGAGTTGCGTGTACTGTGAACCAAAATCCAGAATTAAAATACGTTGCGCGTGAATATGGATTGTCATTTGAAATAATTCTCATCGATCTGATAATTAGGTGCTTCTTTGATAATTTGCACATCATGCACATGACTTTCACGCACCCCTGAACTCGTGATCCGCACAAACTCAGGCTTAGTACGCATTTCATGAATCGTAGGACAACCGGTATACCCCATACCCGAACGCAAACCACCCATCAGTTGGTTCACGATATTGACGAGCGTCCCTTTATACGGAACACGCCCTTCGATTCCCTCCGGAACCAATTTATCTTGCGATGTCATACCTTCTTGGAAGTAGCGATCACTCGATCCATTCCGTTGCGCCATTGCACCCAAAGAACCCATGCCGCGATAAGCTTTATATGAACGACCATGGTACAACTCAACTTCACCGGGCGCTTCTTCCGTCCCCGCAAATAAACTCCCCACCATGATGGCGGATGCGCCTGCTGCTATCGCTTTGCAAATATCACCCGAATAACGTATGCCGCCATCCGCAATAATGCCAACATCGGCATCTTGCAATGCAGCACTCACATTGGAAATAGCTGTGATTTGCGGTACTCCGACACCGGTTACGATACGCGTCGTGCAAATTGAACCAGGGCCAATACCCACTTTCACCGCATCGGCCCCCGCTTCTACCAGCGCTTTTGCCGCTGCCGCGGTTGCGATATTGCCTGCGATGATATCGATATTGGGATAATGTTCTTTCACCCAGCGTACGCGCTCAATAACGCCTGTTGAGTGTCCATGCGCTGTATCGACCACTAGCACGTCAACTCCTGCGGAAACGAGTGCTGCAATTCGCTCATCGGATTCCCCTCCTGTCCCAACTGCGGCGCCTACCCGTAACTGGCCGAGTGAATCTTTGCAAGCAAATGGTTTTTCTTGTTCCTTCAGAATATCTTTGACGGTAATCATGCCGCGTAACTGGAAGGTATCATTGATCACTAACACTTTTTCAATGCGATGTTTATGCAGTAACTCACGCACCACTTCACGATCCGTGGCTTCCTTCACGGTGACCAAACGTTCTTTGGGTGTCATGATGTTGGCGACGGGCTGGTCTAGCTCTGTTTCAAAACGTAAATCACGGCTAGTGACGATTCCCATCAATTGTTGGTCGTGGTCTACGACCGGGAGCGCATGGAAGTTAAACGATTTAATAATATCCAGCACCTGACGCACCGTCGTTTGTGGTGATACCGTGACAGGATCTTTCACGACACCACTCTCAAATTTTTTGACTTTACGAACTTCAGTCGCTTGCTGCTCGATGGTCATATTCTTGTGAATAATGCCTAAACCGCCTTCCTGCGCCATGGCAATGGCTAAGCGCGCTTCAGTCACCGTATCCATTGCAGCAGAAAGCAATGGAATATTCAGCGTAATATTGCGCGTTAATTTAGTTTTTAAATCAACGTGTTTGGGCACAACAGAGGATTCAGCTGGTAATAATAAAACATCATCAAAGGTCAATGCATCTTGGACAAGTCGCATGGTTAATTCCCCTAAGTATTAGGATAAAATTAACTTGGGCATTTTACACGATTCTTGTGAGATGTGAAGTAAAACGTGATCTTGCGCTTGCTGTAGATGATCTTGCTCTACTGCTTTAATGGGTGGGACCCTTGTTGGTTGGGGAAATAATTTTTTTTCCTTGATCAGGTGCGTTAGACTGCTCATTGCTGGCGTGCTTATCAAATATTCCCCATCTACGAGTTGTTTTTGTCACTTGTTCTTTTTTATTTTCAAGAGACCATTGTTGCCTTAATTGTGCTACTAAGCCTAATACTGGAGCCCATTCCACGTCTGTCTCTACTCTATCAGTTACCAACCTCTCTATACTTGAGAGTTCATCGCCTGTTAATGCCGAAGAAAGTTGATGCAGGTCGCTTTTTGGGTCAGGATTTAGAGCACCTTGCAAGCAATAGAGCGCAAAGTCCATATTGATAAAACTATCACATAGGGAAAGTTCGAGTGGAGAATAATTGGGATCCACGGAAATCTTCTTGAATGGATTACCATAAACAGATACATATACTGCCGCCACATCTAATGTTTCGGCCGATAGAACAGCATCATAAAGCGGTGTATGCCCTCGGCGTAGATTCATATTTCCACGGGTATTGGCCATCAAAGTATTCCATCGACGTATCAAGTCTGTATACTTATCATGCAATTCAGTAAATAACTTTTTAAGGTCAGGCAGCTCATTTGATTGTGCCATTATTTTGTCGATAGATTTTAATTTTCGACCAATCTCACGTCGGTAAAGCCTTACAATCGTTTCATTCTTTTCTAAGAATGTTTCCCATTCCTTGATCTTATTGGCATCGGGAAGGGGAGGACATGTGAATTTACTCTCAATGGCATTTAGCAAGCTCTTTACATCCCGTAACTCCCATCGAGTAATTTTATTATATTGTTCTTCCTCCTCAACGACCTGTTCAAATATCTTTGTTATCTGTTTTCGGCTTGGGAGTTTCCATAAATTATTTTGAAAAATGCTAGCAAAGCGAATACCTTGCATTCTAAGAATCGCATCATTGGCCTTTTTAGAAGTTAGGTGGTTATATTCAGAAATATGCTGCTCAACTTTCGCATCGTCTAGCTCACCTAATTTTCTACTGGCAGACAACCCATCATTTAAGCCATGACCAAGAAGGTAATTGGGTGTGAAATAAGCGTCCCCAACTAAATAAAGCCCATGTCCATTTACCTCCATCGCTGCTTTATTTGCTCGCTTACTTTCACCTTGAAAGGCTAATATTTTTAATTTATCGACTGCTGGCGTGGATTCTGTTATTTCTACTTTCAATTCTGCCACATCTTGTTTTAAATAATCGGCAATACATTTTTTCGTATGCCCTATTGCTAGCTCTTTTCTTCTCTCTACACACTCTGCGCGTTCTGCTACAAGCTTGTCTTCCCCAAGTGCCTCAACAAATTCCCAATCCTCCTCAGGTGTTCCTTCTTCTTTTGCATCGTTAAGCGGTTTTTCTCTTAATTCTTGTATCTGTTGATCCAACTGCCTTATCTCGGTATTTAACTGTTCTAATTGTTCATACAGTTCTTTTGGAATTTCGCTAATACAACCTAACGCAACATTGTTAGCACCGATCAGGTCGTATGTTTTTCTATCGAAACGTAAAAAATATAAGCTAGGAGATTTCCCTGAGCCCGTCTCAGGATTCTCAAGAAATGAAGAAACAAACTCTCTGTTAGGTAAGGCAGGCATGCCATCAGTTGATACGGTAACATACGTGCCCAAATGATAGCTGTTCTCAAGATACGACATGGCAAAAGGAGTTGTTCTGTCAACACGTTGTTTTTTGGCAAGATTGGCATTTACCTTTTCCAATGTTCCCGAGCTCGCACCATCTGCAGCAATCATTTGTTGGAACTTAATGATTTCTCCAGAAGAATGTACGAGTTCCCAATCTTCTTCTCCTGGCTCCTCTTTAATCCCCTCTTCTTTTGCCTTCTTTATCTGTATCTTACCTTGAGTTAAATCAACGCTTACAGGCTCTACTTCATAGCGCATGCTAATAAGAGGAGTATCTCCATGTTCCCTATTTAGGTTTTTTATTCTATTCAGGATGAATTTTTGTATCATTCCTATTGGTACTTCAGCGGAACCAAAAAGGTGGTTCAGAAAGTGGAGATCGTCATCGTCCAACTGTTCATTCTTACCAATCATTGCTAATAGCTGATTTTTGCTGTCAGAATCTACTACAACAACCTGCGGTCTCAAGAAGGCATCTGCTTCTGAACGTTTTTCGATGATGAGCACGGATTGTTTTGTATTTTTTGCCATCTCAAAAGCACAAGCCAAACCCACCGGCCCCATTCCAACGACTACCGCATGTACCGTACTCTCTCTTCTGGATTGGCTCACTCTTCCCCTCCAATGTTGAGATTTTGACTGTCTCTATTAATCTGATTGTAGCTCATTTTTTATCCAGACCGTTTCGATTATGAGGAGATTTTAATTAAATGGTTGTAACTTGTTGATAAATTAATCTTAGTGCGTGCTTCATTAAAGATTTACACGAACAGTTAAATGAATTTTTAGATCAACTTGATGCTTTAACACAAAAATCCATCTACCATAGCGCGATGAATATTATTGATATCAGTCAATCCGAAGAAATTTATACGGTTAGCCGCTTAAATCGCGAAATCCGTTTTTTACTGGAAGGTAGCTTTCCTATGCTTTGGGTTGAAGGTGAAATTTCAAATTTCTCTGCGCCCAATTCTGGACATTGGTATTTTTCTTTGAAAGACAACACGGCACAAGTCCGTTGTGCGATGTTCCGTCCGCAAAATCGCCGCCTGACATTGACCCCTAAAGATGGCATGCATGTCATGATTAAATCCCGAGTCAGCTTGTATGAAGGACGCGGGGATTTTCAATTATTAGCAGAACACATGGAAGAAATAGGCGAAGGGAAATTACGTCAGGCGTTTGAAGCGCTCAAAAAACGCTTATTGGAAGCAGGCTTATTCGATGCAGCGCATAAAAAATCATTACCGGTTTTTCCAAAAACAATCGGGGTAATCACCTCATCCACTGGCGCTGCCATTCGTGATATTTTAAGCGTGATCAAACGACGTTATCCTTCTGCATCTGTGATCATTTATCCAACGCTAGTACAAGGCGAATCTGCAGCAGCCCATATCGTCCACGCGATTCAAACAGCAAATCGTCGCAAAGAATCTGATGTTCTGATTTTAGCGCGCGGTGGTGGCTCGCTTGAAGATTTATGGCCATTCAATGAAGAACGGGTGGCGTATGCGATTTTCCAGAGTGAGCTGCCCATCGTGTGCGGTGTGGGTCACGAAGTGGATGTGACGATTGCAGATTTCGTCGCTGATTTGCGCGCAGCAACACCGACTGCGGCAGCAGAGTTAATCACACCAGACAAAGATGAATTGCTCGCCACGCTCAGTTACGATGAAAAACAACTGGCTCGCTTGATCAAGCAGAAATTACATCAGTTGCAGCAGAATACGCTTTGGGTCAAAAAACATTTACAACAGCAACACCCCAAACGCCGTCTTGCCGAGCAATCACAACAGCTAGATTATTTTGAACTGTCACTGGTTCGTTTGCAGAATAAAAAACTCAATGATCTGCTCGCAACATTACGCACCCTGCACGCCAAACTACTCAGCTGCACACCGCTGCACCGCATCCGTGACTTAAATTATCGTTTGAATTTACAACATCAAACTTTACAAGCTGCCATCAAGAAATCACTGCAACACGAACAACAATGGCTCGCCAATCTCGCGGGAAAACTGGATGCATTGAGTCCGCTTGCCACATTAAAGCGAGGCTTTTCTATCACGACCCGTTTGAGCGACCAAACCATTTTGCGAGACACCAATCAAGTGAATCGCGGTGATAAAATTCAAGTGCGTTTAATGAAGGGAAGCCTTAAGTGCACGATTGATGACATGGCTTAGTGTAATTTTTCTTTTAAATTTTTGATTTGTTCTAAGGATAACTCCGTAATCTTGGCAATCAACGCTTCATCTAATTTTTCAGATAAAAGGCGTTTAGCAATAACTAGCTTTTCTTCTTTTATACCTTCTTTTATGCCTTCTTTTATGCCTTCTTTTATGCCTTCTTTTATACCTTCTTTTATGCCTTCCGCTTTTATTTGCTCAGCAAACGTCATAACATTTTCTCCAATATCTTTTGAAAATTCTTCTTTAATCAAAGAGATAAGCTTCACCCTATCTCCCTCTCCCCGATCCAAAATATAGATTAGCACATTTTCAATCAATTTGATGCCGTTTACACGTTCTACTTGCTTTAATTTTCTTACAATATCTGGCATATAAGGCAATATATCACGCTTAAAAATATGCTTTAACGCCAGCTCCATGACGCCTACCCAAACATTCTTTTTTATGATCTCATCATCAATCTTACTTAAATCAATCAAGGAAAATGGCTTTAAAAAATAAGCGTCTACTAAATTCCTTGGCGCATCAACCAAATCATTAATATCCGTTGAATATGTCCAAAGCTGACTACCATGATAAACGACCATTGGTAATATTAATGGAATCTCTTTTTTCCCAGTATCTTTTATATGTTGATCAATGATATTGCAAATGTATTTCAAAATACGAAATGGCATCAATTCGTCAGGCTGGCTTTGATGATCAACCAGCAGATAAAGATAAGCCTCATGCCCTTGAACCATCGTCCTAAACAACATATCAGCGATTGATTCTTGTCGAAAATCATCAATAAATGTGCCCGATTGCAACTCAAGGTGATCAAAATCAACAGCTTTCCTCAGGTCATCTGGCAAATGCGTCTCAAAAAATTCTTTAGCGACTCGCTTATCAGACATCGCTGACCGGAAAAAATGATCATGCGCCTTGGCAATATGCTGTTGTGATGTTTTGGGTTTCTTCATTGAAACATTTTCCAATTGGCTCTCTCTCACGGCAGACAAGTTTAACGAATCATCACTTCTTGTCAAACAATCGTCCGAGAAGGTAGCGTCGATTTTGCTTCAGAAGCCTCTTTTGGAATTTGCGTAGTTGCAAATAAAGGTAAGCTAGCCCGAATATTTCATCATGAAGCGTCAGAAAAAGCGCAAAGACCACGTGATGACAAGGCGCGAACGAAAAATGCATTGAGAGCATATTGAAATATGTGACCGATGCATTTTTCGTTCGCAACGCAGGCAGCATGCGGGCTTTGTGATTTTTATGATGCTTCATGATGAAATATTCGGGCTAGTGCCTCGCTTTGTAAAAATATTATCAGATCATTTAACCTAAATTCGGCAGTAGAAACCTACTGCCGAATTTAGGTTTAAAGGTTAAAATTTTCACTACATCTTGTACTTTTTACCCTGTCTGTTTAAGCTAAGCCTCCTTTAATTCTCAAAAAATAGTAAAAATCATGCGTAAAAAGGTTCTCATTTTTGGCCACAGCTACGGCATTCCCTTCATCGAGAGTTGCAATCAATACACGCGACTTTTCGATAACGATCACTATGAAGTAACAGTTGCCTATCTTGTGGGTGCGCCTGATGAGCATGTCATGCAAAGAATGTTGGCGAAAAATATTATTTTCCTCAACTGCCCTAAACGTGCGGTACGAAACTTAAAATTCTCTGCTATTTTAAAAGTACTCAAACTGTGTCGTGAAAAAAAATTTGATATTGTCATCTGTCATCGCTACAAACCCAGCTATATCATGTTATGGGTCAATCATCTTTGCCATATACCCAATGTAATTTGTGTTTTGCATGCCATGGGTACGATGACATCATTTTGGAGAAAACTTTTCATCGCAGGATTAATCAAAAAAAATATCATTTTTGCCGGCGTATCCAATGCAGTACGCGATGATTTGCGCCGCTCCTTATGGGGATTTTCTTCAGAACGGATTGTGACATTACACAATATCATTGATCATGAATTATTTGAGCCGCAACTTTTATCTCGGGATGACGCAAGAAAAATATTAAATCTCCCGGAAAATGTTTTTGCTTTTGGTCATATCGGACGCTTAGCTGTCGAGAAAGATCAAAAAACATTAATCACTGCATTTTCGCAAATTGCATCACAACACCCTGAAGCAAGACTTATCATCATTGGCCCTGGCCCACTTGAAGCAGATTTAAAAAAACAAGCACATGATTTACAAATCAGCCATCAAATTATTTTTACTGGATTTATTCCTGATAGCTTTCGTTTGATGAAAGCATTTGACGCATTTATTCTTTGCTCCATCAAAGAATCTTTTGGACGAGTGTTACTGGAAGCGATGGTTGCACGTCTCCCCATTATTGCGACTGAAACTAATGGCATTCCTGAAGTGATCGGTCAATCAGGACTCCTTGTCAAAGCACAACACCCAGAAAAATTAGCCGAAAAAATGCTGAGTATTTTGCGATTATCTCCAGACGATCGTGCTTCTATGGGAAAAAAGGGTTATCAACGCATGCGTGACCATTTTTCTCTTGAGCCGTTTAAAAAAAATTTCTGGCAATTGCCGATTTAAATGATGGACATTAAGGGCTTGTCAAAGAACAATTACTCTATTAGTCAATGATTTGCTATAAAATCGTATGCTTAACTTGATTTATTTCATTCCATATTCTAGAATTTAGAATATAGAATAGAGGTGGACTTATGATTATTAAACCCCAAGATGTAGTTGTCTTAGCAAAGCTACTAGCTCAGCCAGACAATAAGCATTGGTCGCAAAATAGCTTAGCCTTCCAATTGTGCTTAAGCCCCTCTCAAGTGAATAGCGCTTTTAAAAGATTAGTTTCGGCTGGATTAATTACTCCCTATCATTCACCTAACAGACCTGAACCCATTATCAATGCATGTGAAGAATTCTTTATTCACGCACTTAAATATATTTTTCCTGCAAAATTAGGAGAAATAGCTCGCGGCGTACCCACTAGCTATTCTGGCCCTAGTTTAAAAATGCAAATCATTTTTGGGAGCGATCCTGCACCAGTATGGCCATATGGCGAAGGTGAAGAACGAGGAGTAGCTTTAAAACCTTTGTACTCTTCTGTTCCTGAGTCCGTCAGCAAACACCCTGACCCCATCTTCTATGATTTACTAACCCTTATCGATGCCATTCGTTCAGGACGAGCAAGAGAAAAACAGTTCGCGATTCAACAAATATCTGAAATATTGAAATCAAAAATAAACAATAAAAAAGTGGTGGCACATGAACAGAAGCTACACTCAGCACAACCTTAATTCCCTTATTCTTATTGCAAATCGACTCGGTGAATTATGCAACGAAGTAACCTTTGTTGGTGGCTGCATAACAGGTCTTTTAATAACAGACAAAGCAGCACCTGATGTTAGATTTACAGTAGATGTGGATTGCATTATCAATGTAGTAACAAAACATGAATATTATTCGTTATCTGAAAAATTGAGAAATAAAGGCTTTAAAGAAATGTCATCCGGTAATCATCCAATATGCCGATGGAATTGTGATGGTATTCTTATTGATGTAATGCCCACAGATAAAAGCGTGTTAGGATTCTCTAATAGATGGTACAAAGATGCACAAACTAATGCGATCACGAAAATTTTCAGTGACTCAATAATGATTAAAGTAATATCGGCCCCTTATTTCCTTGCCACAAAATTAGAAGCTTTTAAAGACAGAGGCAAAGAAGATTACTTATTAAGTCATGATTTAGAAGATATCATTTCTATTATTGATGGCAGACCTGAAATTGTTAGTGATATTTCAAGCACAGCACATAACTTGAAAAAATATCTATCAAATGAATTTAATGTACTAGCTAACAATTCTCAGTTTACGCAAGCACTCCCTGGTCATCTTAATTATTCTTCCGAATCAGAAGAACGTAAGAAAATTGTAGAAGAACGAATAAATGCAATTATTGCACTAGGAAAATAAATGAATATTAATAAAATAGCTTGGCTAACCATCGAATTATAGTTAGAAAAAATGGTATCTTAAAACCTCACAAATGACCGCAGCAAGTATAATTTCGCGCCCGCGACTCATTATTTGAAGGACTAGAAAATGACAAAATTTAGATTAGCCTATTTGTTATTGCTGATCCCACAGATCGCTTTTCTTCATTCTCTAAACTATTCAGAAACCAATCAAGGAAGAGTGTCTTTCGATGTGTCAATGCCCATTGATGCAACAGGATTCACTTTGCATGGTAAAAATTTAACGGGCGGGACTATTCAATTTAAGAGTGAAGGCATGTTTGTAACGCCTTTATTAGCTGATGAAACCGGGAGTTTTGAATTACCCATCGTAACTTCCCTACAAGAAAAACCAATGATTAAAACTCACATTCAATACCACGCAATCAAATTTATTAATCCTGTTGGGATTAACAATTTTTTTATTAAAATTGGCACAGCGACTCGTTCGCAAATCGTAACAAATCTCGATCCTAAAGTTTTACACGACGGCACTTATGATTGGACTGTGCCCATTTTTGCGGTGGGTAGAGAAAATAATACGGTGGATCATACAAGCCATCATTTTCAATTCATGCAAGTCGGTGCAACGGGAGGACCTTCGACGAGTAATGCGATGTATACGCAAGAATTTTATTTATTTACAGAAGCGCAGGGAAATAGTCCTATCGCAGAGTCGTCACAGGTAGGCACTGTTTTACCGAATACGAATCCCAATCATTTTACCTGCTATGCAGAAGGCATTTGGGGTTCAAAGTCAGATCCCTACCGAAAAATTGTTGGGCAATGCATTGGGCAATCTACTGTATTTCCAGCCGGTCCCAATTTAGATTATGAATACGGCACAATTAAATTACCCACGATTGAAACACCCTGGAATGGCACGGAGAAGGATCAATGTTTCATAGAAGGTAAAAGACATTCAGGGTGTGTGAATGCCACGATTGATTCCACACTTCATTATATGGCACAAAAAATTCGAGTCCCAATCGGCCATGGCATTACCTTATTCGCAGAATCCGGTTCTGCTTACCGCTCAATCATTCCTAACAATTTGCGCTATGAAAAAAATAATGTGTATCTCAAAAATTTAATCAAACCCGAAGAGTATTCCAAAAAAAGTTATTTACCCGGCGGATTTATGACGCCTTATTTTGCCGTCGGTTTTGAATTCGAAAAAAAGAGAGTGCATTATTCAGCACAATATCACTACACAAACGAATCAGAAAATGCAAATCGAATCGCTTGGCGTGACGCATCAAGCACTCAGATTTATTCTATCAGCGTGTCCAACAAAAAAATCTCCCAAGCGGAAATTCAAGAGAATTTCCATGAGGCATTAAAGGTTATTGAAAAATTACCTGAAATTAATAAGGTGTTGAGCAAGACTTTTTTTGTTAAGATATTTAAAAATAATAACGTTTTTAGATGATGGACATTATCTTGAAATCAGCCAATAAAATTCTACTCATCGCACCACATCGCTTAGGTGATACTCTTTTTGCAACACCTGGCATACGCGCTTTACATCTTGCTAAGCCTGAAGCACAAATCGATGCGATGGCGCTCTCTTCACTTTCTTATGAATCACTCAAAAATAATTCCTGTATTCAGCAGGTTTATCGTGTTGATGAACAGCCCATCGAAAAATTAGCGGTCAATTATGATCTTGTACTGCCCTTACAAAATATCAAAAAAATCCAAGAATATTTACAGCATGTGCCCCATGTTTTAATGCTTCCTCGTTATACAGGTGCTTTTCACTACTCAGAAAATTTTTATCGATTTATTTTAAAAAACTTACCCGAAGCTTCATCATTTCCGATGAGTCATTATGAACTTAATTTTACGGAACAAGATCAGTCAAATGCCGATGACCTATTAAAAACAATTCCAAAAAGCCAATCTTTTATCCTAGCTGTGCACATAGGCTGTCATAAAATTGCAAAAGAAGGTAAAAACTTTTTTGCAAAAATTTTTCCTTTCCTTACAACCAAAAAAAGTCGAAGCTGGTCATTCAAGCGTTTCGATCAACTTCTGCAGCGAGTTCTTGAAAATCATCCTCAAACACACATCCTCCTCACCGGTTCAGCGAATGAGCGTTTTGCTGCCGATGCATTAAAACCGCATCCCCGAATTTTAAATTTAATGGGCAGAACCAACGTGACGCAGCTTGCAGCGCTGTTACAACGCTGTCAATTGCTTTTGACCGGTGACACAGGCCCCATGCATGTTGCATGCGCAGTGGGTCTTCCGATGATTTTACTTTGCGGTGAAACAGATCCAGCACAGACAGGCCCTTATCCAAAAAACCCGCACCACACCATCATCCAAAAAAATGGGATGAACCATATTTCTGTTGATGAAGTGTATGATGCACTCAAGCGCTACCTTTAATGCATCGTAATTATTTTGGGTCTCACTAAGCGCTCAAAATCCTGATACGACATTTTTAATAATTCTGAATGCGTTCCGGCATTAAATGCAATTTGATCTTGCGAAACCAGATGGCTGGAAATATAAACCGGCATTCCATACAAGTTCCCAAATGGCGGCATAGCTCCTACTTCGCACTCTGGGAATTTGCTTTTAAAATCCGATTCTTTAGCAAGATCCACGTCACTTGCACCTGTCCACTCCTGCAACTCAGAAAAATTAATATGCTCAGTTGCTGGGACAACGACCATAATAAATTGCGAACCCGCCTTCACGATCACCGTTTTTGCAAATTGCTTACCCGATACGTGTGCGACAGCCGCAATCTCTTGTGCCGTATAACTCGGTGAGTGATCAATACTCAAGTACCTAACATGATGATCATCAAGAAATTCTTTTATTTGTTTGCTTGGCATACCCCCTCCTCTACATGACAAAACCACCCTATTTATTATAATCCAATCTCAGTTTTTGTGCGTATTATCTAGCCAAATACAATCGATAACGATACAATGGCCAGCTTTGCAATTTATTGATAATTATATGGTTACTGATTTCGCTAAATCCCTGCGAGCCGAACGCTGGCTTGCTATTTTTATTTTTCTCCACGTTTTCTTTTGGACGTTTGCACCCGCGTGGGTTCGCTTTACCTTGCCGATGGATGCGATGGAAGGAACAACCTGGGGCCATCAACTGGAATGGGGTTACGATAAAAATCCTTTTTTAAACGCATGGTTAACCCATCTTGCGGTACATTTGGGCGGCGAATCCAATTGGGTGATTTATTTTTTTAGCCAACTCTCGGTGGGCGCTTGTTTTTGGGCTGTCTGGCAGCTTGCTAAGAAATTCTTGCCGCCTATTTATGCTTTAATTGCCGTATTTTTACTGGAAAGCATACAATATTACAATCTTCATGCCATTGATTTCAATGACAACACACTTGAACTTGGGCTCTTTGCATTAACGATCTTATTTTTCTATCAAGCCGTGACTGAAAAAAAACTTTCAGACTGGCTCTTGACGGGACTTTTTGCCGGACTCGGTATGATGGCGAAGTACTACACTGCCATGTTACTCATTCCAATGGGCTTATTTTTACTTTTGCGCCAGGAAACACGGCAGCAATTTACATCGGCCAACATGTATTTAGGTTTGCTCGTGTTTTTAAGCATCATTTTGCCGCACACGCTCTGGTTATTTTCTCATGACTTTGTGACAGTGGATTACGCAGTAAATCGAGTCAGCAGCCCACCCTCTCCTCTCAACCATTTGATTTTTCCTCTCCTATTCACCTGGCAGCAATTTGAAGTGTTATTGCCCGCATTGTTATTATTTTCAATTTTATTGCTGGGGAAAAAACCTGCTTTAATAAAACTTAAACCGCTCGCGAATTTCGATAAAATATTTTTATTGCTGATTGGGATGGGGCCGTTTTTTTTAACAATACTGTTATCTGTGATTTTTGGTATGAAATTGCGCGCAGGTTGGGGACAGCCACTCTTATCTTTGTGGGGAATTATTTTAGTTGCTTGGATTACGCCACGCATTACGCGTGAGCGATTTTATTCATTTATCGCTCTACTGGGTACGCTATCTACGGTCATGATCATCGTGTATTGCACTGCGCTCATTCGTGCAACAGCACCTTCCAGTGCGAATTTTCCCGGCAAAATAATCGCGACCGAACTCACTCGACAATGGGAACAACGTTTTCACAAACCGCTGGCTTATGTGGTAGGACCGCGCTGGATAGCTGGTAATATTGCTTTTTATTCCAAGGATCAGCCCGCTGTGTATATCGATTGGGATAAAAGAGTGAGCCCATGGATTGATGAAAATAAATTAAAAAAACAGGGTGCTATTTTTGTTTGGGATCCGACAGAAGAACACCAAATGTCGGTTGAAAAAGTTCAAGCCCGTTTCAAAAAATTGGGTCCGCTGCAAATCCTGCATTTTTCCTGGCTGCGAAATAATCAAATGGCACCCGTGGAAATTCAAGTAGCGTTTTTAGGGCCTGAAAATTAATTTCGAAATTCGCTGCACGGCAAAATCAATTTCATCCGATGTAGTAAAACGCCCAAAAGAAAAACGCAGTGAACTCTGTGCATCCTCTGCACTTAACCCCAATGCGCGTAACACATAAGAGGGTTCGACTCCTTTAGCATGACAAGCAGAGCCGGACGATATGGCCAACTCGGGCAAAGCTTGAATTAAGCTTGCGGCTTTAAGTCCAGCAAAACGAACATTTAAAATATGTGGGACGGCATGTTCCATATCCCCATTGAGAGTGACACCACCCAAGCGACTGATACCTTGCCAAAAACGCTGCTTAAAATCAGCTATTTTTTTTAGCTCGGCAGGCATCGCATTCACGGCCAAGTCAAATGCTTCGCCCATCGCAACAATTTGATGCGTGGGTAACGTGCCGGATCGCATTCCCTGTTCTTGTCCGCCGCCATGAATTTCTGCAGCAACACGGACGCGAGGCTTACGCCGCATATATAACGCACCGATCCCTTTTGGGCCATACACTTTATGCGCGCACATTGAAATAAGATCAACTGGAGTTTTCTGCACATCGAGGGTGACTTTCCCAATACTTTGCGCCGCATCCACATGCAGTAAAATATCGCGTGCTGCGGTGATGTTTGCGATAGCATCAATGTCTTGGATCACGCCAATTTCATTATTGACTGCCATCACAGACACTAAAATCGTATCCTCGCGCAATGCGGCTTGCAGTATATCTAGATTTAATAATCCGTTGGGTTTGGGTGTCAAATAAGTCACGGTAAAGCCTTTTTTTTCCAACTGTTGGCATGAGTCCAACACCGCGGGATGTTCTGTTTTTACCGTCACAATATGCTTACCTTTGCGTTGATAGAGCTGGGCTGCCCCTTTAAGCGCAAGGTTATCAGCTTCTGTCGCACCCGATGTCCACACAATTTCGCTGGGTTCTGCTTGGATCGCATTGGCAACTTGCATGCGAGCTTCATCCACGGCTTTTTTGGCTGTTTGGCCAAAAGCATGGGTTGAAGAAGCGTTAGCAAATACGCCATCCAGGGTTAAATATTGCAGCATTTTTTCCGCGACACGCGGATCAACTGGAGTCGTTGCTGCATAATCTAGATAAATAGGTAATTTCATGTTTTATTTTTTGCTTTCTCAACTGCACCCAAGATTCCACGCAAAATATTGACTTCCATCATGTCCAAACGTGAACGACTAAATAAGCGGCGCAAACGTGCCATCAATTGTCGTGGTGGATTTAAAAAATCGAGATCCGTCAGCACACGCTCTAAGTGAGCATAAAATCCTTCTAATTCTTTGACTGTTGCCAATGGGTAATCCCATTTAACCGGTGTACTCTCAGTCAGACTGGCGACTTGCAACTCATACGCAATGACTTGCACCGCCGCGGCTAAATTTAATGAACTATATTCGGCATTCGCGGGGATTTGAACATGAGCATGACAGCGATGTAATTCTTCATTGGTTAAGCCGGATTGCTCGCGACCAAAAACAATAGCTGTTTGGACGGCTCCACTTTCTGCACGCACTTGCTCCGCCAATTGGCGCGGCGACAAAATGGGCCAGGGGATAGTACGAGAGCGCGTACTCGTTCCAATCACCAGATTGCAATCAGCCACCGCTTCATCCAACTCATTCACGACAATGGCATTTTCGAGGACATCCACGGCTGAAGAAGCCATTTCATTGGCTTTATGATGGGGGAAAAGCTTAGGCGCGACTAAGTATAGATGTTTCAACCCCATGGTTTTCATCGCACGAGCGGCTGAGCCAATATTGCCGGGGTGGGAAGTTTCAATGAGTACAATACGAATATTATCTAACATACATCACATCAATTTAAAACAAGCTACGCAGTATATGTGGTTTTCATTTAGATGCAAACTCTGCTATTCTGAGCGCCCTATTTAAATCCGAATTCATAAAATAATTATGAGAGAACCATTAATCAACATCGCGATACAGGCGGCTCGTAGCGCGGGCAACATCATTATTCGCGCGCTAGATCGCTTGGACAAAGTGCAAGTGACTGAGAAGCGTCCGAATGATTATGTCACTGAGATTGATCAAAAAGCTGAACTTGAAATCATTTCCATCATTCGAAAGGCCCACCCAAACCATGGAATCATAGGTGAAGAAGGCGGTGAAATCTCAGGTAATGATTATGTCTGGATTATTGACCCGCTGGATGGAACTCGAAATTTTATTCATGGATTTCCGCACTTCGCGGTGTCCATTGCTGTGAGTTATAAAGGTAAAATTGAGCACGGGGTTATTTATGATCCGGTGCGTCAGGAACTTTTTACCGCCAGTCGCGGTAAAGGCGCACAAATGAATGATAGGCGTATCCGGGTCAGCGCAAATAAAATGTTAGAAGACTGCTTACTTGGCACTGGCTTTCCTTATCGTCATTCACCTACTCTGATTGAAGCATACACTAACAGCTTACAAGCGGTATTACCTATTTGTGGCGATGTACGCCGTGCTGGCGCCGCAACCCTGGATTTAGCTTATGTTGCTTGCGGCCGTCTAGATGGTTTCTGGGAAGTCGGTTTAAAAAATTGGGATGTTGCTGCAGGCTCTCTTATGATTAAAGAAGCTGGCGGACTCGTGTGTGACTTTAATGGCGCAGAAGAGTATTTAAAAAGCGGCAATATTGTAGCGGGCAACCCAAAGATACTGAAACTGCTCTTACAGCAAATCCGTCCGCATCTGATGCAAATTGAGAGTTCATAGTGTCTGGACTTTAGCCATTTTCTTGATTTTTAGGTAGGGTGGGCAAAATATTGCGCGCCTTATTACTATTTGGCCTTGCGGTGGGCACGGCTAAAGAGCAGCCTTTGCCCACCCTACTATACTGCGCGCGGTCACAAACTTAAGTTTTGGCGCCCAGCGGTCTGCTAGCTTTGGACGAATTTGTTTCGAAAAAGCGCAGGTGTAGTTTGCTCTACATCGAGCATTTTTCGAAACAAATTCGTTCAAAGATGGCAGGCCGATGGGATGCCAAAACTTAAGTTTGTGACCGCGCGCAGTATAAAGCACGCGCAATATGTGCCCACCATTTTGAGAATGGTTAAAGTCCAGCAGTGTTTCATATTTTCAGATAATTGTTTTGGTGCTTTTTACCAAAACAATTATCTGAAACACTCACTACGGCCTATCATCCAAAGATTCTTTGCTCGGTGGCAATAAATTCTGTCGCGTTACTCCCAGTGCTAGTGATAGCGATCCCGCAACATAAATCGACGAATAAGTGCCCACCACAATACCAATAATCAGCGCGAGGGCAAATCCGTGCAACATGTTTCCGCCCAGGAAAAAGAGCGCAAGAACAACAACCAGAGTCAAAACAGATGTCATAATAGTTCGTGATAATGTCTGATTGGTCGCTTGATTGATGACATCAACCGGAGAGGCTTTACGCAATTTGCGAAAGTTTTCACGTACGCGATCAAAAATAACAATGGTATCGTTAAGCGAATAACCAATGACCGTTAACACCGCTGCAAGCACAATTAAATTAAATTCCAGGTGTAAAAAAGAAAACACGCCTAGAATCAGCACGGGATCATGAATGAGAGCCACTGTTGATCCTACTGCAAAACGAAAATCAAATCGCAGGGCGATGTAAATCATGGTTCCCAAGAGCGCAACGACAATAGCCAACACACCTTTGGTCGCTAACTCCTGGCCGACTACCGCACCAATCATATCAACTTGCTGAATTTTGGCATTGGGTAGCAGCTGTGTTACCTGACTGACTGTCGTGTCTTTCCCTCCATCCGCCGCCACGCCTTTTTTAGGCGCGAGACTGACTAACACATCTTTCGACGTGCCGTAGCTTATGACAACCGCTTCCCTAAATCCGCCGTTTTCCAGTGTGTCGCGAATTTTGTTGAGATCCGCTTCCTCAGGAAAGCTCAACTGAATTTGCGTGCCGCCCGTAAAATCAAGTCCCCAGTTCAGACCATTGATGGCGAGCGAAATGAGTGAAAGTGCGAACAGGATGATTGACAGTACTGCAGCCCCTTTGCGCTGGGCCATAAAGTCAATTTTCGTATTAGGTTTAAAAAATTCCATGGTCTTATATTCCTATTGAAATCTTCTTCACGGGTTTCGCTCCATACATGAAATTGACAATGGCGCGTGTCCCCGTAATGGCAGTAAACATGGAGGTAATCAAGCCGACCGTTAATGTAACAGCAAAGTTTTTGACTGTACCTGAACCCAGACTAAACAACACAGTCGCGACGATCAACGTTGTTACGTTAGCATCGACAATTGTCATAAATGCACGCTCATAGCCCGCATGAATACTGGCTTGAACGCCAACACCGTTCCGCAGTTCTTCACGGATGCGTTCAAAAATCAGTACGTTCGCATCAACCGCCATACCCATGGTTAATACGACGCCCGCGATACCCGGCAATGTCAGAGTCGCGCCGAGCAACGACAAAATAGCAACAATCAAAACCAGATTCATCGTCAAGGCAATATCGGCAACCACCCCCATGACGCCGTAATAAAACGCCATAAAGAGCACAACCAGAATAAACCCAACTTCAACTGACAAAACACCCATATGAATATTTTGCTTACCTAAACTTGGACCCACTTGGCGTTCTTCAATGATAGTCACAGGAGCCGGCAATGCACCTGCACGCAATAACAAGGCCAACGTACGCGCCTCATCTTGGCTGGATAATCCCGTAATCTGAAAGCTATTGCCCAGCGCGCTTTGAATCGTTGCAACGCTAATAACTTTGCGCTCAGTTTGATAGCTAATTATTTTTTCGCCATTCACCTCTTTCGTTGCCGACTTCACATCGACAAATAAAACAGCCATGGGTTTGCCGATATTTTCTGCGGTTGTCTTGGTAAATAATCCTTCCCCACCGCCGCCCAGGCGCACATTGACTGAGGAACGGCCATCTTCACCCATACCGGATGCGGCACTATTAATCGAGGAGCCGCGTAAAATAATGAGGTTTTTCAATAAAATCGCCTGCCCATTATAAGGATAAGCTTTCGCATCCGGTGGCGTGATACCGCGCACATCATGCTCGGTATCAACCAGGTGGAATTCAAGTGTCGCTGTTTTGCCCAAAATATTTTTCGCTTGCGCGGTATCTTGAATGCCAGGTAGATCGACAACAATACGTGTTGCGCCCTGCTGCTGCACGACCGCTTCAGACACACCCAGTTCATTGACTCGATTGCGTAAGATATTCATCGCTTGCTCAAGCGTATCCTGGCGCGCTTGCTGCAAAGCAAGAGGCGATAACATACCCTGCAATACCAAACTGCCGCCCGAGGTGTTTTTTGTCCAGGTAAATTCCGTGAAATGCTGACTTAAAAAACTATACGCACTGTCTAAGACATCCAAGCTGCGAAACTGTACATTTATCCCATTCGCACCATTGCGACTCACGCCCGCATAACGGATACGTTGATTACGCATCTCCTGGCCGATGTTATTCAAATCGCTTTCAATACGCTGTTTAGTCACAGAATCAACATCGACTTGATAAAGTAAGTGCACACCACCACGCAAATCTAGCCCCAGCTTCATTGGCATAGCACCGATTGCGCGCAGCCAATGAGGTGTCGCCGGTGCAAGATTAAGCGCTACCAGATAATCATCACCCAATGTCTCTTGGATAATGTCTTTTGCTTTCAGCTGAATATCTGTCGATGCAAAACGCACTAATATACTGCGATTATTCTGTTGTATCTGTTTAAAATTCAAACTGGCTGCTTGCAATACCTGACTTATTTTATCGATCGTCGCCTGACTCACGACCACCGTTGCACTTGCAGGCGAGATTTGGACGGAAGGATCTTCGATATACAAATTAGGCAGCGCGTAAAAAAAAGCAATGACAACAACGACAACAACCAATAAGTTTTTCCACCAGGGAAAGCGATTAAGCACCATATTTTTTCTTCCATGTCACGGGGTTTTAAATCGATCTCAAGGTACCTTTTGGCAGGGCCGCGACAATCGAGGCTTTCTGCATTGTGACTTCCACATTTTCTGTCAACATCACAACAACATAGTTATCCGTGATTTTGGTCAGAGTACCCAGTAAGCCGCCCGTCGTCAGGACTTCATCACCTTTCGCAAGTGAGGTCAGCAAGTTTCTTTGTTCCTTCGCACGCTTGCTTTGCGGACGCCATATGGCGAAATACATAAAGAAAATCAACACAGCCATCATAATAAAAAATGAAAAATTACTCTGTGGTGATTGGGCTGGGGTCGCAGCAGTTGCCGCATAAGCATTAGAAATAAAAAAACTCGAAATGGTATCAAACAGTTGCATATTCTTTTCCCTTATATCCTAACAATAATCTTGGTCGCCTAATTTACCCTGATTAGGCCCAGAGCGCAACGCGGCAAGACATTTGATCTTAAGAAAAGACTTTTTTCATTTCCCTCCAAAAATTTTCACTCCCAGTTTTTTTGCCACTTGCTGTAATTGAACATCTTTGCTGGCGAGTGGAAGCCCCAAGCGCATAGCTAATTCCAAATAAGCAGCATCATAAGTCGTCAAATTTTCTGAATACGCCAAAGAAATAATGTCATGAAAAGCTCTTTCGGATGTCTCTTTATCAACTTGTATATTTAATTCACTCAATAAAGATAAAAATTCTGCAATCCCTGCGTGAGTAATGCGCTTCCGACGCTCTGCTGCCACCAATATATTACCGACCTCCAAACTCCATAGTTCAGGCACATAGGCGATTTCCTCATCTAATTGTTCTAAAAGCTTTTTCGATGCAGCGCTTGCTTCATCGAAAAAACACCAAGCAAGAGTGATAGAAGCATCCAACACAAAGCTCATTAACGTCTCCCCTCGTCTCGTAACGTTTTCCAATTTAATCCATCTAACGTGTGCTTCGTACCGAATTTTTTAAGCCTTTCAATCACTTCTTTTATACGCTCGCGATTAATGGCGGTTGTGGTAGGAACCAGCTTGGCGACAGGATGTCCATGTTTAGTAATAATAATTTGCTCTCCCCTCTCTACTTCCTCTAAGAGAGCTGAAAAATGAGTTTTAGCTTCAAATGCTCCGACAGAACGCATATCACATCTCCATAAACTAGTCTTAGACTAGATTAATCTATTTATATCAGGTAATCAACATCGCATCGCCATAACTAAAAAAACGATACCGCTCATCCACCGCCTCTCGATAGGCTCTTTTGATATTTTCATAGCCGCCCAAAGCGTGATGACGGGGTCAGATGACGGGGTCAAGTCGGCCCCATGCCCCATCATAAACTTGAACTTGTGAACTTGGGTCATGGGGCGACCTGACCCCATTATTTTATTCCTCCTCTCCTGAGCCGATTAATAGCTTAATCGGCTCAAAATTGCGATTGTTCATGAGCCGATTATCAAGTACAATCAGCTCATGAACACTTATAGCTGGCAGCAACCAGATTGGCCTAATTTTCGATATGATATCTCTCAAGCATATGAAAAATTGCTGTCTATTTCAGAAAAAATGGGGGTAATCAGCGGTAAATTAGAGCACTTGACTGAAAACTTACAATCCGAAGCTGTAATAAATATTATGGTTGAGGAAGCGGTTAAAACATCTGAAATAGAGGGTGAATATATCAACCGCTCAGATATTCGGTCATCTATCAAAAATCAACTCGGGTTAAATCAAAAAGCCATTGCAGTGCGTGATAAGCGAGCTCAAGGTATTACAGAGTTGTTGCTTAATATGCGCGATGAATTTAAAGAACCGCTCACAGAAATAAAATTATTCGACTGGCACTTAATGTTAATGTCGGGCGCAACCAATCCACATCTTAGAGTAGCCTGTTGGCGAACCGGTGATGAGCCCATGCAAATTGTTTCAGGTCATCATGGAAAGTGGGTTGTGCATTATGAAGCGCCACCTTCTCAAGATGTGCCGGAAGAAATGAAAAAATTTATTCGCTGGTTTAATGAGACTGCGCCAGGAAAATCAACATCAATTAAATTTGCACCCGTGCGAGCCGCTATCGCACATTTGTATTTTGAAAGTATTCATCCATTTGAAGATGGCAATGGAAGGATTGGTCGAGTTATTGCTGAGAAAGCTTTATCACAAGGATTTGATCATCCTGTTTTACTCAGCTTGTCTCTTGCTATTGAAGCAGATAAAAAAGCGTATTATGCAGCTTTAAAAGCAGCATCAAAATCAAATGAAGTGACTCATTGGATACATTATTTTGTGGACTTGGTATTAACTGCTCAAGTTGAAGTTGAGAGACGAATTAATTTTATTCTTAAAAAAGCGCAGTTCTTCGATAAATTCGAGAATATTTTAAATGAGCGTCAATTGAAAGTAATTAAGCGTATGCTGCAAGCAGGTGTAAAAGGTTTTGAAGGAGGAATGAGTGCAAAAAAATATATGTCAATAACAGGTACGTCTAAAGCAACTGCAACCCGAGATTTACAACATTTGTTTTCCATAAAAGCACTGAAACAAATAGGCGGCGGGCGCAGTGTTCACTATGAATTAAATTTAAATGGTTAGGGTCTGTTTACAAATGCAGTCTTAGACTATACTGCGCGCGGTATAGATGAAGTTATTCAATCAACATCGCATCGCCATAACTAAAAAAACGATACCGCTCATCCACCGCCTCTCGATAGGCTCTTTTGATATTTTCACAACCGCCCAAAGCGGACACGAGCATCAATAAAGTCGAGCCAGGTAAATGTAAATTGGTAATCAACGCGTCTACACACTGAAATTGAAATCCGGGATAAATAAAAATATCTGTATCGCCGGAGAAAGGTTGGGTCTTTCCAGATACGCTGGTTGTTTCAAGACATCGTGCGGCTGTCGTGCCAACTGCAATAACACGACCGCCACGTTCTTTGGTTTTTTTAATTTGCTCGCAAACCTGCAAAGACACATCAATGTATTCCGCATGCATACGGTGTTCTTTGATATTTTCCACACGCACAGGAGCGAATGTTCCTGCGCCGATATGTAAAGTCACATAGGCAATCTCAACGCCTTTTGTCTTAAGCTCATTAAATAACGCATGATCGAAATGCAACCCTGCGGTCGGTGCTGCAACAGAACCTTTATGCTGGGCATAAATCGTTTGATAACGTTCTTTATCGCTTTCTTCAGGTGCACGATGAAAATAAGGCGGCAAAGGAATTTGGCCAATTTCTTCTATGACGTCCAGCACCGGACGCGGATCATGACAGCGTAATTCAAATAAATCATCATGCCGCTGCAATACTTCAAACACGGTGTTATCGGCAAACAACAAATGACTCTGCAGCTTAGGTGATTTGCTAGCGCGCACATGTGCGAGAACACGATGTTCATCCAGAATACGCTCAACTAATAGTTCAATCTTACCGCCCGATTGTTTATGTCCCAAGAGACGCGCGGAAATAACCTGAGTGTTGTTACACACCAGTAAATCATTAGACGAAATGAGCTCTGCCAATTCTGCAAAATGCCGATGCGTGATCGCACCGGTTTTACTGTTCAGACACAATAGTCGACTGGCGCTCCGCTTTTCCAGGGGATAACGTGCGATACAGTCGGATGGTAATTCGTAGTCAAAATCGGATAGTTTAATCATCTTATTCTTCACCCTGTCTATCTGGAAATAATCTGAAACACTATGCTGCATCCTGAACATCAATAATCAAATCCAAACCATCTCGATCAACCAACTCTTGAAGGCAAAGCCTCACAAACTGCTGCGGGGAATATCCAAGCTCCCTACATACATCTTTTTTATAGAAAAAGGTGTTAGGTTCAGAAGAGTCATATTCTTAGTGTGTATTAGCTGGTGGAGCTTTAAGACCATAACCCGTAATCAAGTATAAATCTTTTGGTTCTGCTGAATATCTACAATCATCAATGATTTCTTTTACGCCGCTCAATACACCTCGACATTTTTCCATCATAGCATTTGTTTCGTCTCCTGATTGGGCAATAGCAAGAAATTCAACAATGACTTGATTCACTCCAGCCCTGCTAATAGGAGGTGCATACCCCATACTCCAGCCATTAGTAAATGTTACTTCTACTTGATTAACACAGATTTCGCCAGGTGCATGCTCGCACTCTGATGTACCGACACTGGGTACCGTAACTGTTTGAGGTGTTGAGGTAATTGGAACAGGTGCGGGTTGTTGTTTTGGAATAGCCCATGAAGCTCCTTTATAAACCGTGATTTCATAAGTATATGAAAGCGAAGCAAAAGCAGTTGAAGACAACAATCCTAATAATAAAATTAAAAAATACCTAATATTGGGTTTCATTATAACCTCCTCTATTTTAATAAAAACTACTTATATACGTATTGATTATACTCTACAAGAAAGGGCTCGAGTCAATTACGGAACATATGTGGCGTTTCTGAAAGAAAGCATTTAAGATGAGAAAGAAGCATTGGCCCACATTCGTTGATAACAATGCAAAGCCGAAGCTAGCTCAAAACGTTTCTCCTAGTCAGTCGTATATCACTTACATTAATCATGCAAGCCATCTTATTCAGATAAATGAGATGAATATTCTCACGGATCCAATTTTTTCTAAGCGGGCGGGCCCCCGCGGCATATTAGGTCCGAGGCGAGTTCGAAATCCTGGTATCAAGCTAAACGATCTTCCACCTATCCAAGTTGTTCTAATTAGCCATAATCATTACGATCATATGAGTTTGCCTGCATTACAGCAGCTTGAACTGAATAGCCGTCTTAGTATCGCGACTCATCATAGAACATTTCGACTGTCAGGCGAGGGCATTGATGACCCTGTGATAGCGCTTCGCCAAAGTATGCATATCCATCATGTAAATGAAAAAACTTTTATTGCCCCGGAAAATGGTGAGACGGTTATAATCCTAAATTCGGCAGTTGAAAGCACTAACCGGGGTTTTTGAGTAAAAAATCAAAATCATTTTCTAGATCAGGCTCAACTTAATACGCACGAATAAAAGATTCTAGCGCTAAGCAGCTTTAGATTCGAGATGAACAATCTTCTTTATCCCGGATTTTCTCAGCATGTCATTCAAAAACATTTCAACAAAAGCTTCATATGGATAACCTAAAGCACGAGCAATTTTGATAGCCATTTCCAAGCTAATATTAGCTTTATCTTTTTCTACCGCGTGAATAAATTGGCGAGATACACGCATACGTTTAGCAAGTTCAGTTTGAGAAATTTCATCGCACTCTCGGATATCTCTAACAAATTCACCAAAGGAAGATTTGAAAACATCTTTAAGCGCTTCTCGTGCAGACATAGTTTAGGATGTCCTGCGGGGCAGATTTGACTGCCTGCCCTCATCTTGCCTCAAGCTAACTGAATCATTCTTCTCCTCTATTTGCTGTTGAGGAATAGGAGAAGGCGGGTTAGCGGGTGAGTGGTTAACTTCCTGCTTTTCTTCCATCAAAGCTGTCAATTCTTTTCTGCAAGTATTGATGATCTCAGTCAATCCTTGTATGGGTGCTGATGCTTCTAATTCACGATTTAAAGATTTATGGCTAGTATAGCCTAATGCAACTCCAAATTCAGATGGAAAAAACATTCCAATAAGTCGTGATTCCGTTACTAAATTATTTAATTTGGAATAAGTATATTCACTGGCTAAACATATTTGGGTCATCACTTTTTCTGAAGCATGTATGCTAGCCTGCTGTAGCATGTCATCTATCTCTTTTAGCCCATTAAAAAATCGCTCTAGAACGAATAAATCAGTTAATTTCAACACATAGTCATTCGGGATACAGCTTCTAAAATAAGCTAAAAATGTTTGTCGTGCTGGGTTATCCAATGCACAATCAGGAGTATAGTTGGCTATTTCTCGTGAAAATTTCTGTCCAAGTACGATCCAAGGTTTATGGGAATTTGCATAAGTTTTCGTGGCTGGAATCCCATGCAAAGTTCCAGTATTGTTTTCGAGGTTTATAGTGAAACCCCAATTAGGATCATGTTGGCTATTTACCTGGTCAGCATAGTAGTTAACTGCCCCCATCATATTTCGCTCAAGCCGATCGTGATAAGTTACTACATTATAAACAGTCTGTGGTTTATTCTGGAACTCACGTTGAATTCGATCCCAACCATCTAAGTAAATACCTAGCATATTAAGTAGATCGAAATTCCATAACGCCCTGTTATTCTTAGGTAGAGAAGGAAGAGCCATCATCCAACAATCATTCTTGAGATTCTGAGTGCGAGGACAGGTAAATTTTTTGACCGGCATAAAACGATAGTCTTCAATTCCTGGATTCAGCGACACATTGGCATCTAAGGTATAGCCGCCTTCACGCGCCAAGATCAACAATGAAAATACATCTTTAAACGAAATACGATGGACAATGCGTGGGCTAGATCGCTGATCTTCCTTTATCTTGGCAAGGCGACGTAGCAGCATGTTGACGTCAGCATTTTCGGATGTGTCTGTAATACAAGTATCAATATAAGCATCAATCGAGACAACACGAATGGCAACTTCTTGACTTGCAAACAAGTTTCGATAGTGCCCAACGTGTTCTTCTAAGCAATAAAAAGCAATGGGGTTAGCACATCGTCTTGCTAAATCAACGACGCTTTTCGTATCGTTTCCTAAGGTCTGTTCTATTAAGCCCACTTGGGGTGGTGGCGGCCCAACCCAAAGTACATTCAAACGAGGCAACTCTTCTGCCGAAAAAAAACGGGAATCCGATAGGGTTTTGAGAAATCGCCTCATCATGGCTCACCTCGAATCTATCCTTACAGTATAAGCCTAAATTCGACAGTTTGCGGGAATCCATAATGCTGCGGAGGAAGGCTTCCTAAGCAGCATTGTGCTTTATGATTCACAAATAAAGTCATCGGATAGTTTAATCATCTTCTTAACAAACCCCCTTTATGCGCATGCTCTTCTGCCAGGAACATATACATAGCCGGCACCACAAAAAGGGTGAATAATGTACCGATAGAAATGCCAGATGCAATCACTAATCCAATATCAAAGCGACTCACCGCACCCGCGCCCGTCGCTGTAATCAAAGGGATCACACCTAACACCATTGCAGCCGTCGTCATCAAAATAGGCCGTAACCGAATTCCCGCGGCCATTTCAACCGCTTCTCGCTTACTTTTACCCTCGCGCTGCAACTCATTGGCGAATTGCACAATTAAAATGCCGTGCTTGCTAATTAATCCGATAAGCGTCACCAATCCCACCTCGGTATAAATATTTAAACTCGCTCCGCCTACCCCCAAACTAATAAAAATCATCGCGCCGCAAATCGACATGGGGACACTGATTAAGACAATCAGCGGATCACGAAAACTTTCAAATAAAGCCGCAAGCGACAGAAAAATAATGATGAGCGCAAAAAAGAAGGTCGCCACCAGCGCATTGCTTTCCTGCTCATATTGGCGTAATTGACCACCATAATCGATTGAATAACCTTCCGGCAATATCGTATTAGCTAATTGGGTCAACGTATCAACCGCCTGCCCCATCGTCACCCCTGGCATCGCCACAGCAGAAAGCGTGGCGGAATTCAGTTGCTGAAAATGATTCAGCGATTCTGGCACCACCGTTGTTTTAACATGAGCAACCGTCGATAAAGGAAAGATTTGACCATCGCGGGTTGAAATATAGTAATTGAGCACCTGATCCTGAGTAGCTCGATAATCACGTAGCATTTGCGGAATCACTTGATACGAGCGTCCTGCATAATTGAAGTAATTGATATAACCCTGACTCAGCGCACCCCCGAGAGACGCACTGACATCCTGCATCGTCAGACCAAACTGAGAGGTTTTATCCCGATTCAGCACAATACTCGTTTGCGCTTTATCCAGTTTTAAATCCGTATCTAAAAATAAAAATAGACCTGTCTCAATCGCTTTGGCTTTCAGCGTCTGACTGACTTCGTTAAGATTGGCAAATGTATCTGTTGTTTTGATGACAAATTGGATAGGCA
>Ga0207089_1020_pt1 | contig 47860 bp, 40 predicted proteins | sample Alteio_BWMinHeat_49_FD_153571 | JGI IMG/M metagenome (GOLD analysis project Ga0207089, IMG submission 153571) | Enriched cells from forest soil in Barre Woods Harvard Forest LTER site, Petersham, Massachusetts, United States -... | ecosystem: Environmental > Terrestrial > Soil > Temperate forest >...
TATTTTTAACTTATTTTCTCGTATCTATAAATTTGTAATTGAACACGAAGTGGATTATATGATCTGCAATTGTTTGCCTGGTCTAGTAAAATATTATCTCAATACAGGCTTTAAAATTTATAGTTCAAAGTTAATTCGTTATAACGATGCGATTGCTATTCCCATGGTATTAGTGATTTTTGATTTAGAATACCTAAAGAAGATGCACAATCCGTTTGTTTTTGTTCTAGAAGATTAGCGACCATACTTTCGCTTAGATTAAAGAAAACCACTAGATCTTTGATAAGAAGTAAAGGGATTAAGGATTGACTTAAGGTGAGTGGGATGAGGTCAGGCGCATTAGACAGGTGTATCTATCGGCGAGGGAGTCGCGGTTTTTTTTCTTATAAACAAAGCGCTGCCGATCGAGGCAATGATGATACAAAGAATAGCTAACCATTGTTTTCCACTTAAATGTTCTCCCAAAAATATTAAGCCAGCCACCGCTGCCATTGCCGGTTCTATACTCATCCAGATACTAAATGTTTTAATGGGAATCTTTTTCAGGGCGAGCATTTCCAGGGAGTAAGGCAATGCACTGGATAATATTGCGACTACGACTGCAAGCGGGATAACTTTCAGTTGAAATAATTGCGAAGCATGCTGACTTAAACCAATTGGGAAAATAACGAGAGCTCCCGCAAGCATACCCAGTGAGGTTGCTTGACCGCCATGCACGGTGGCACCGGCTTTTTGGCCAAAGAGAATATACATCGCCCAGCAAGCACCAGCGCCTAGCGCATAAACAATACCTAAATAGTGTGATAAAGGAATTTTTTGTGAATGGGGGATAATTAAAATAATCCCTATCACTGCCAACACCGCCCAGATAAAATCCATCAAGCGATGCGATGAAAAAATAGCGATGGCTAAGGGGCCGGTAAATTCGAGAGCGACTGCTACACCTAACGGAATTCGCGCCAAGGCTAAATAAAAAAATAAATTCATACAGCCGAGCGCCGTCCCGTAAATTGCAATGGTGATGAGTTGTCGACGCGTTAATTTTGTTTTCCATGGGCGCCAAATAATTAACAATATAACGGCTGCGATACTTAATCGTAAGGCGGTGGCACCCGTTGCGCCTACTATAGGGAATAATTGCTTCGCTAACGAAGCACCAGACTGTATGGAAATTATTGCAATCAATACAGAAGTAATAGACAAAAATGTTGATGATAGTTTATTTCGCAAGAGATTTTCCTGTAATAATACTGTTGAATTGATTTAGCTTGTAACGATTATGCAAGTATAACTCGCAGTTTCTTTCCAAGAACACCAAAAAGAGGTAAAGGGGTCATATACGGACTCCTTTACTTTTGAATAAGTTCAAATCCTTTTGATTAATAAGCAAATAATTTTCAATTTAACGTGGCTCTCGCCTTTTAAGACTATCTTAATCTTTTCTTAATCTAGAACAGATATAATACAAACCTGAAATTAATAAATATATATACAATACAAAACGAGGGTAATAAGTTATGTCAAGTGGTAGACGTGGTGCACGAGAATATAGACCATTAAGTGAAAAAAAGCAGAGTATTAATAGCTATACACCTCGAGTTGTAGCAGATTCACAGCGGCAAATTGCAGCACAACAACTCCAAACTCAGACAGAAGGGAGACCTTCAGCTCGCACATCTGTGGCAGCAGCATACCAACAGCATAGCTTGGTACCCGCTGCTGATGATTGGCAAGAAGGTACCTATGGTCTTCATCCGTCTACCTCATTTACAGCTGTAGGCGTTCTAGATTATCTCCAAACTCCAGCAGCACCTCAACCTATCAGAACAACAGCAGTTCATGATACAGATCACTCAGCTCATAGACCTGCAGTTACACAACATACGACAGTAGTCAATCAAACTGAGAGACCACCCGCTGAAGTTCCATACAATTCGAAAGGAGATTCAGCAGAAACCAAACCCCCTGTAGAAATTGATACTCACAAAAAAACCACAAAAGATAAAACTCTCACAATTGAAGAAATAAATAGGTTACAGCGAGAATCTCTTTTTGAAGCATTACACGCATACTTCAATATCAGAGATGATGAATTTGAAGCAGAAATGCAAGCGGCAGATGATGCATATCGAGCAGAGAAGGTACCTGCAATAAAAAAAGAAACAACTCTAAAATTTTATATTTGTAAAGCAATATTGGACGCCTGTCGCACTAACAATTCAAAATATTTGCTTAGTATTTTACAAGAACTTAAAGATAAAGAATTTGCACTTGATTTGGCGTTTTGGGTCGTACAACAACACTTAAAGTTAATTACAAATTTATCACCTGATTTTCAGCTCGACATTCAAAGCAACAAGAGCTTGAGAGAATTCCAAAAGAAGCTAATTGGTCCACTCTTTGCTTCACCAGGTCTTGCGCGAAAGGCTGATGATTCTAAACAGGATATGCCTAGCGGAGAAGCAGCTAATTATGGCTTGAAAGCTGCCAAGAAAACCATGGCCTGGGATAGCATACTCTGTTATCTCTTACAAATCGCTGCGGGACAAAGTGTTAAGAAAACAGAAAAAACAGTCGCCAAAAAAGGTGACGAACAAAAAGGAGAAAAGGAAGAAAAGGAATATGAATTAGCACTGACCATCGCTGTAGATCAGTATTACCCGCCAGATGGTAGCAAAAGTCAAATCGATGCACACCTTCATGACAGCTATAAAAAAGTTATCACTCAAATATTGCTTAACTATATATCGTCAAGACGTAAGCTGTTCGTCGGCGAGGACCTCTATCAAGATCCTATCATGGCTAAACTCTTATATAGAGCTAGTGTGAACGACAGTAATTTTTTTCTGCGTCTTTTAAATAAAATAGAACGTCAATTCGGTGTTACAGAAGATCTTAATCATCATAGCTTTAGCGAACAATTGACTAATATTATTTTATCTCCAATAAGAAAATTGATTGCACCCGCTGAATTGGAAGCAGCTAATCGAGGTTTTATAAATGATCTTGGAACAGCTTTATTGGAAAGCTTGAAGAAAAAAGAATACTACAGAGCACAAAAAATTATTGCATTCGTGGATTCTATCTACGAATTCCAACTTGCAATTTTAAAAGGTGATCTCTTATCTATGGGATTGGAAGCAGTGCGTAACACGGGGCTTGAGCGATGTAGAGCTATGCCAGGTAATTATCCTGTAGGAAGAGCTGGTTATAGCGCTTTTGCATTTCTTGTTGGCGCAGCAACATTAGGCGCAATCACCTATTTCATCCCATTTGTTCTGGCAGGTGAAGAGGTTACTGTTTCTATGAGTGGGATCATCACCGCTCTAATGTCAAGTTCAACTGGTGGTTATTCCGCACGTAGAGTATGCAATGATTGGTTAGAAAAAAATAAGCGTGGAGACACAACGCTAACACAAAACGTGAATCACTTTTTTAATGCAAAAATAGCAGCAAAAGCAGCGGAAGAAGCTTACAAGCAATTTAATGAAAGTATATTAGTGACTATTGCTGAAAAAGAAGAAGCAATTCTCGGCGGTAAGGAACCAAAGAAGACACATTAAAAAAGGTAAAGGGTTCAAGTATTGACTTGGGTCAACCTAAACATGACCTAAGTCAATACTTGACCCCTTTACCTCTATAAATTTGACAACTTCCTTGATTCGAAATATTGTTGATATTTAATCATCAAGGAAGAATACATGTTTAAGATCAAGACGAGTAGAATTTTTTATGCAAGTTGTATTACCCTTCTTATGTTTCCTTTTAACAACGTTTTTGCTGATGCTCCATTTATTACAACTGATCCTGAAATATTAAGCCCACTCAATGCGAATCTTACACTCTATGGGACGGCTGATAAATCAACTGTTATCACCACCTATGAGGCGCCTGCTTTAGAATTGGATTTAGGACTGTTTAAAAATGCGGAACTTGATGTTTATCTACCCTATACGACGGATGTAAATGCTGAACAGTCAATTAGAGACTCTTTTCCTAATGCAGCTGGTATAGGTGACATTGAACTGAATTTCAAATACCAGTTTATTCATGAAAGCAATCACGTTCCTAGCGTAGCATTTGTGCCAGAGATTTATGTTCCCACGGGTGATTTTGATCGAGGCTTAGGTAATGGCCGCGTTTGGTATGCTTTACCTTTATCTGTTGAAAAATCTTTTGGTGATTGGACAACCTATGGAGAAGTGGGGTACGCCTATAATGGGGCACCTAACTTCAGAAACTTTTTATTCGCTGGTTGGGTATTAGAAAAAGAGATTACTCAAAATACCTCTCTAGGTGGAGAACTTTATTATCAAGGCGCAACTGCAAACTTTACTAAAGCTTATACTGTATTGAACCTCGGAGGTAGTCATCAATTAACAAAAGATGTCAACCTGATAGCGAGCATTGGACATAATATTGCTGGCGAAAATCATTTCATAGCTTATCTAGGTTTAACTTGGAGCGTATGATACATAAAAAAAAGATGCGATTTTTTTAAAATCGCATCTAGAGAAAACTAACAAGCAATGGACAGCTGTTTAACCGAACCGATAATCAGTGCTTAGAACAAACTGACCTGATGTTGGTTTAATGTTGTATCCAGTTGTTGGCGCAGCCGCAGCGACAGGAGGCGTAGTAAAGGAATTATAACTAGTATAAATATATTCGCCTCGCAAATCCCAATTGTGCGTTAAGGCAACTAATAGACCCAAGCCAGCGTCAAATCCCGTTCGATTGGTGTTTATTGTTCCGACGAATCCAGCATCACCATTTGTGGTCGTATTGAAATTGGTGCGACGAGCTCCCAGGCGAATGAAACCAACAGTTTGATCGGTTAGTAAAATACCGGGTAGAATGCTGATTCCGTAACTTGCCCTGATTTTTGTGTTAATAGTTGTTCCGCTTAGACCATCATCAGTCACAGTTTTTGCTCGACTGTTAAATGTGTTATCTGCAAAAATCTCACCTGCTAAATAAAACATCCGATTGAGCAAGCCGCCATATCCAGCATATATTTCATAAATTCCATTCATATTCCCATAAGTAAAATAGGAAGTTGTTCCCGTGGTTGGATTGGTAATTGCTGCTAAGTCGTGTGATCTAAAGAAGCTATTTAATGCACCAAGACCAACACCTACATATGGATCGACTTGAAAATAAGTTTGAGCTGGCATTGACATCGGCATAGCTTCGCCTTTGTATTGAGCTGCATACGTAGTGACAGAACTTCCTGCCAAGAGAGCTACAGCGATTAGTGTCCGTTTAAACATGTGTAAAAACTCCTTTAGTGAATAAGACCAAGCCTAATTCTACGGGGTTTATTTTAGATCAGCAACGATATTTAACAATAACCTAGAACGTGATAAGTTATAGGATAAGCCAAAGGATATCTCAGCATGACAAAAAATGTTCGTATATCTATTTTGCATCAATTTTTTGAGCAACAGGCGCTAGCCCTTCCTCATCAAGCAGCTATTAAAAATGATGATGAAACCTTTACATATGATGAGCTGGACAAAAAAGCGAATCAGTTCGCACGATATTTACAGCATATTGGAATTCGAAAAGGGGATAGAGTCGGCATTTTGTTAGATAGATCAGCTAAAGTATATCTAACCATGCTGGCAATTCTCAAAGCGGGCGCCACCTATGTGCCAATACATCCAGACTTCCCTTATGATCGTATCAACTTCATTATTTCGGATGCTGGGATAAATTTATTAATTTCAACAACAAACTTTATTGAATTATACGCACAGTTTTCTTGTAACATATTATTACTAGATCAAACACAATCAGCTATCAATGAACAAATCTTGGATCCCATCCCTGATATCGGATTAACAGAAGATGATCTTTGCTACATCATTTATACTTCTGGTACCACCGGGAAGCCCAAAGGCATTGCTATTACACACAAAGCGGTTTGTCATTATATTGTTGCAGCACAAGAAGTGTATGGAATTAATCAGGCAGACCGTGTGTATCAAGGATTTTCGATCGCATTTGATGCCTCGATCGAAGAAATTTGGTTAACATTTTCTGTGGGAGCAACATTGATTCCTGGTTCCGAATATACGTTAAAAGGCGGAATAAATATAGAATTTCTTAATCAGCATCGCATCACCGTTTTATCTTGCGTACCGACTTTTTTAGCCATGCTTGAACCGCGTATCACAACTTTACGAATTTTAATTTTAGGCGGTGAAGTTTGTCATGCAGCACTTTTACAGCCCTGGTATCGTCGTGGTCTTAAGATTTTCAACACGTATGGGCCTACTGAAGCAACAGTGGTTGCAACCTATTGTGAATGTAATTCCAAGCGTCCAGTCACTATTGGTAAACCGTTTCCAAATTATGAAACTTTTATTCTTGATGAAGAATTAAAACCAGTAAGGGAAGGTGAAGTGGGTGAGTTGTGTCTTGCTGGCCCAAGTTTGGCACGTAACTATATTAACCATCCTGAGCTTGATAAAGTAAAATTTGTGTATCATCCTGAAACGAATAAACGACTCTATCGAACGGGTGATTTGGTCAAAATGATCAAAGGAGAAATCCAATATATCGGTCGATCAGATTCGCAAGTTAAATTACGTGGATATCGAATAGAACTCGCTGATATTGAAAATGCATTATTTAATTTACCTACTATCCAAAATGCTGCAGTTGTCTTAAAGGAATTAGCAACAGGCGATCAATCATTAGTTGCCTACATAATATTAAAAAAAGATATGGAATTTAATCATGATGAATGCCATATGCTATTAGCGGAAAAAATACCATTTTACATGATACCGACGCTCTATCAAATAGTAGATTCATTTCCGCTTTTGCCGAGTGGTAAAATCGATAAAAAGCATTTACCCGCTTTGAATGTGACCTGGACAAAGAGATCGAACAAATATGTTAGCCCTCGAAATGAAATAGAGAAAATCATTATTGAAGCATTAGAAGACTTATTTAAACATAAACCTATTTCAATTAAAGATGATTTTTTCTATGATTTGAATGGCCATTCGCTTTTAGCTGCAATATTTGTTTCTACATTACGAAAAAAACCAGAATTTTCTTTTGTTTCTATCCGTGATTTATATGAAAATCCAACGGCAGAAAAATTAGCTAGCAAGGTTATTCAAAACAATAAAATTTCAAATACTGTTGCGATAAAAAAAAATCTACCAGAAAGAGAAAAACGCTGGAGCTATTATTTTTGTAGTATAGGGCAAGCATTCGGTTGCTATCTTCAAATTGCTTTTACAGCATGGCAATTTCTGGCCGTATTTTTACTTATTACCTGGGCAGAAAAATCCACCCCGATTTTGTCAGCACACTTTTTTTTAAAATTGGTAGCATTTTTATTATTATTACACCCTGTTTTATTGATTATAGCAGTGGCTGCAAAATGGCTACTGCTTGGGCGTGTAAAACCAGGTCGATATCAATTATGGGGATGGTTTTATTTCCGCTGGTGGTTGTCTCGGCAAATAGCGCACTGTCTGGTGCCCGCAAAAATACTCGCGGGATCTCCGCTTTTTATTTGGTATTGTCGTTTAATGGGAGCACATATTGGTGCGCATTGCTGCCTACGTTCGCATCTGATAGATAGTTTTGATGTGCTATCGATAGGTGAGCAAACCTCTGTTGGTGTTGAAGCGTCTCTCTTAGGTTATCACATGGATGATAATTGGCTAACCATAGGTTCGATCAACATTGGTGATCGTTGTTATATTGGAAATAACAGTATATTAAGTCCCAATACCATCATGCATGATGATGCGAAATTAGAAGATCAATCAATGCTATCCATAGGAGAAATTATTCCAGAAGGAAAATATTATGAAGGGTCTCCGGCAAAATTTTCTCACTCTGAGCGTAAAGAAATTCAGACATCTAGCGCAGAAGTGCCAGGAATTATAAAAGAAATTTATTTTGGATTGTTGCATTATGTATTTTCATTAATGGTTTTATTAAGGTTTACCTTAGCCATCACGCCCGGAATTGTCTTAATTGATTATTTCTATGATAGAGCAGGCTTAACTATCGCACTTTGTTTTACACCCATTTCTGCGCTCTTATTCATTTTAATTTTTTGCTTTGCAACTGTTACGATAAAAAAATGGATAATAGGAGCATTTCAATCGGGTCATTATGCCGTATATAGCTTGACCTATGTTCGAAAATGGTTATTTGAAAGACTCATTGCGACAAGTATTGAAACAGTCGGTTCAATTTATTCGACGTTATACGTTATTCCTTGGCTAAAATTATTGGGTGCCAAAATAGGTAAGCGTGTTGAAATTTCGACTCCCAACTATATTGCACCCGATTTACTGAACATTAAAAAAGAAAGTTTTATCGCAGATTATGCGCAAATTGGAGTACCTTGTGTTTATCAAGGCATTATTACATTTTATCCTACCGAAATTGGCGTTCGTTCATTCATAGGAAATAGCGCGGTGATTCCAGCTGGGACTATTTTAGGTGATGGAAGCTTAATGGGTTGTTTATCGATTCCGCCAAAACGTTGTCAGGCAACGAAAAAAAATGCCTCGTGGGGAGGATCGCCCGCGATGTTCTTGCCTAAAAGAGAAATGCAACAAGCATTTTCTAATCATGAAACATATCGTCCTTCTGTCACACTCTATTTACAACGATTAATGATGGATTTTTTTCGACTGATTTTACCAACAACATTTGTCTATATAACAATTATGTTGGCAGTCTGTTTCGCTGAAAAAATGCAGGCCGCTCAGCTTTCTATGATAACACTATTTTTTATTTTGCCATTATTTTTTACGGCAATCTTTTTTAGCTTTTCAGGGTTCATTATTGCATTGAAGTGGCTGCTGATGGGCCGTTATAAACCAGATGTAAAACCAGCGTGGAGTATGTTTGTTTTTAAAAATGAATTGGTCAATGGGTTGTATGATTTCTATTTGGATGAAATATTAAATTATTTGGTCGGTACACCTTTTCTTCCATGGATATTACGATTGCTCGGAGCAGATATCGGCAAACAAGTGCTATTAGACACAACTTGTTTTACAGAATTTGATTTGGTGAAAATAGGCAATCATGTTGCTATTAATAAAGATGCAACCATTCAAACTCATCTTTTTGAAGATAGAATATTTAAGATGTCGCGAGTGACGATTCATGATAATTGTAATATCGGTGCTAAATCGGTTGTTTTGTATGACACGGTACAAGAAGAAAACTCGTCCCTTGCTAGCCTTTCATTACTGATGAAAGGTGAGATACTACCCGCGCATTCCTATTGGGAAGGCATTCCTGCTGAGCTCAAACTATCAATGAGTTAGCTTTTTGGCTAGCTAATTAACCGATCTAACATCATCTTTTTAACTACAAATTAGTTTATATTGGAGGTATACCGTCAAAAAACAGGGGGTATCCTTTTATCATGCATAATCATCAAGGGAGACCGATTATTGTTTTGCAACATTTTTTTGAACAGCAAGCTCATGCTTTTCCACAGCAAACTGCCATTATTTATCATAATGAAAAAATGTCTTATGAAACCCTTGAAAAAAAAGCAAATCAACTGGCAAATTACCTACGCAACTTAGGAGTTAAGAAAGGTAGCCATGTCGGCATATTGTTAGAACGATCGATCTTCATGTATATTTCAATGCTTGCTGTGATTAAAACAGGTGCTGCTTATGTTCCCATACATCCTGATTTTCCTCCAGAGCGAATCCATTTTATTATTTCTAATGCCGACGTTAATTTATTAATTACATCAAAAAAATATGTTGAAACCTGTGGACTATTTCCTTGCCGCACGGTATTAGTTGAAAATGAGATGCAGTTAATTAATCAAGAAAAATCAGAGCCTATCCCTTTCGATGAAATAAAATTAACTCCCGAAGATATTTGTTATATTGTCTACACTTCAGGTTCGACTGGAAAACCTAAAGGCATCGCAATTTCCCACCGCGCTGTTTGTCATTATATCCTTGCTGCACAAGAAGTTTATGGAATAAAACGTACTGATCGCGTTTATCAAGGATTTTCCATTGCGTTCGATGCTTCAGTTGAAGAAATATGGTTGCCGTTATCAGTGGGTGCCACCATTGTGCCTGGATTGAGAAACACTTTACAAGGCGGAATTGAGTTAAATTTTCTTAATAAAATGAAAATTACAGTACTTTCTTGTGTTCCAACATTTTTATCTATGCTTGAACCCAATATACCGAGTTTGCGCATCTTGATACTGGGCGGAGAAGTTTGTCCTAATGAATTATTAAAACCTTGGTATCGCTTTAATTTACGAATATTTAATACTTATGGCCCATCTGAAACAACAGTGGTCGCAACCTATAGCGAATGTTCACCGAATCAAGTCGTTACGATTGGACGCCCATTTCCCAATTGCGAAGTATTCATTCTGGATGATGATTTACAGTTAGTTAAAGATGGCGAAATAGGCGAATTATGTATTACAGGACCTAGTTTAGCTAGTGGCTATATAAAACATCCAGAGCTGAATCAGCTGAAATTTATTTATCATCCTAACCTTGGAAATAAACGTTTATACCGTACGGGTGATTTAGTCAAAATGCTACCGAACGGTGAAATTCAATTTATTGGGCGCGCAGATGAACAAGTTAAATTACGTGGATTTAGGGTCGAATTGAAAGAGATTGAGAATGTCATTATGCAATTTCCTGCTATTAAAAACACAGTCGTTGCTCTGAAAGAATTAAATCCGAATGATCAATCACTTGTTGCCTATTTAATCTTAAAAAAAGATGTTGAGATTGATTATGAGAAACTCAATAAATTTTTGCGAAGTAAATTACCTTTTTTTATGGTGCCCACATTTTATCACTTAATGAATTCTTTCCCGACTTTACACAGTGGTAAGCTCGACCGAGACCATTTACCTGTGCCACAAGAAATTATGCGCCAAGCAAGAATAAATTATGTTGCGCCGCGAACCAAAATTGAAAAAAGTATCATCCATACATTAGAAGAGCTATTTAAACGTAAACCTATTTCAATTAAAGATGATTTTTTCTATGATTTATTTGGCCATTCACTCTTGGCTGCAAGATTTATCTCGGAGCTACGTAAAAATAAAAATTACTATTTTGTTTCAATACGCGACTTATATGAAAACCCAACGGTAGAAAAATTGGCAAAATGCATTGAGAAAAATCAAGGTAGCTGTTCTACTAATAAAAAACATATCCTCCCGGGTAAAAAAAATCAATCAAAGATAAAATATTATTTATGTGGATTAGGGCAAGTATTAGGTTGTTATCTTGAATTCGCTTGTTTTGCCTGGCAATTTCTTGCGATTTATTTGTTGATTACTTTTATGTTGACAACATCAAGCTTTTTTTCAATGAAGTTTCTTTTCACTTTTAGTCTATTTTTACTTTTGTTACATCCGATTTTATTCGCATTTGTGATTCTTTTAAAATGGCTGCTTCTGGGTCGCGTTCGAGCGGGCCATTATCCGCTATGGGGTTGGTTTTATTTTCGCTGGTGGTTCGTCAGGCAAATGATACATTGTCTTTTACCTATTCGGATTCTCGTTGGATCTCCTTTGATGAATTGGTATTGCCGTTTAATGGGCGCGCGCATCGGTGCTAATTGCTGCATTCAAACTTATTTTGTGGATAGCTTCGATTTGTTATCCATCGGTGAATATTCTGCAATAGGTATTGAAGCTTCTTTATTGGGATATGAAGTTGAGAATGATTTCTTGATAATCGGTCCGATTACAATCGGTGATCATTGTTATGTAGGAAATAATTGCGTTTTAAATGCTAATACCATAATGCATTCTAATGCTAAATTAGAAGATCAATCCATGTTGCCTGCTGGAACAATCATTCCAAAAGGAGCTTATTTTGAGGGATCACCCGCTATCTTTTCTCAATCTCAACGAGAAGAACTTAAACCCTCTAGAATAAAAAAAGTAAATTATTTCGACGAAGGTATGTATGGTGTTGTTCACTATTTGTTTGCGTTAATCCTTTATTTTAGATTTGTTTTGGCAATTACCCCAGGGGTTATATTAGCCGATGCATTTAATGATTCATATGGATTAGCAAGCGCACTTGCTATTACCCTAGTCAGCGCGATTATTTTTATCTTACTCTATTGTCTTGTCACTGTTCTTTTCAAACTATTTATTATCAAGAAATTTCAAGCAGGCCGTTATCCTATCTATAGCTTAACATATGTTAGAAAATGGTTGTTTGACCGATTAATGGCGTCCAGCATCGAAACGATTGGATCCATTTATGCGACTTTGTATGTCATACCTTGGTTACGATTATTAGGTGCAAAAATAGGTAAATATGTTGAAGTATCCACACCACATTATATTGCTCCTGATCTTTTGCATCTCAATGATGAAAGTTTTATAGCAGATTATGCGCAATTAGGTGTTCCATATATTGATAATGGATACATCACTTTTCATCCGACCGAGATAGGAAAACGCGCTTTTATAGGAAATAGTGCAGTGATTCCCGCAGGAACTAAAGTTGGTGATAGTTGCTTAATTGCTTGTTTTTCAATTCCGCCAAAACATACCATGAGAAAAAATACTTCATGGGGCGGCTCTCCAGCCATGCTTTTGCCAAAGAGAGAAAAATTTCAAACATTCTCTTTACAAGAAACCTATCGACCTTCTTTAATATTATATCTGCAGCGATTAGGAATAGATTTCTTACGTGTCATATTACCGAGCACATTTCTTTTCATGACCATTTTGTTAGAAATAGTGATTCTTGAACGGCTGCAGCTCTCTCATATTAAAATATTAGCGATAGCACTCTTATTTCCCATAATATATGCCGGGATTATGCTGTGTTTTTCAGGTATTGTTATTGCCTTGAAATGGATACTCATGGGACGTTATCAACCAGGTACCAAGCCTGCATGGAGTTTATTTGTTTTTAAAAATGAACTGATTACCGGACTTTATGATTTTTATCTTGATGACTTGCTTTCTTTTTTAGTGGGAACTCCTTTTTTATCCTACGTATTAAATTTGTTGGGTGCAAAAATCGGTAAACAAGTATTTTTAGATACCACTAACTTCACGGAGTTCGATTTGATTAACATCGAGGATCATGCTGAAATTAATAAAGATGCAACATTACAACCTCATCTTTTCGAAGATAAAATTTTCAAAATGGGTCATGTCACTATGAAATCGCACACTATGCTTGGAGTGAAATCAGTGATCCTCTATGATGCCATTCAAGAAAAACACTCAACACTAGGAAGCCTTTCCTTGCTGATGAAGGGTGAGATATTACCCCCTAATTCTTACTGGCATGGTGTACCCGCACAACCCAAAAAGAATTCTGCGTAAAGTGCAATTGGCGAGGGTGCCGTTCACATTGGGCATTTAGTTTATTGATTATATGTGTTTTTATGAATTTGGTTTTCATGACATACCCCGAAAAATACCCCTGGCAATTTGCTACTGAAAAATCAATCGAATCTGTGTTCCAACTCTGGATCACCAATAGGATGTGGGTTGTTTTCTGTTGCCAAGATCCCATATCAAGGCGTCAGAATCATAACCTTTTATCGCTTTAATGCAATTGAATTTATCGCGGTATTGCTTGGGGTTTATGGCTTTTGCCAATAAAGAACGTCTTAGCTTATTCCCTAGAATTCGACACCTTTAAACCATTATGCTATGGAAAAATGTGGTATATTTATGGTATAAACGCGGTAAAAATAATAGCTAATTTTAGATTTTTATTTAACTTGTTGATAAATTTATGTTTCATGGGGGGTAGTATGGCTTTGTCTCAGCCATCATTGTTTAGAACAGTACCAGAAAAAGACCATTTTCACCTTTTTAATAAGGGAATTGTTGATGGGGAAAAAGTAGTTAAGCTTTTGAAGTACAAGAAACAAGATGTTTCTGTCGCTGCAAATGTTCCTGTTGCCTCTGTTCGATACGAGCAGAAAAAGATACCGGCAGAGCTTGAGGAGAGGCTTAGAGAATGGGCGACTGCTTTGAACTTGGTTGCAGGTTATTTTAAGGATCAAGACAAAACTATCCTTTGGTTTTCCATACCAAATCCGCTTCTTGGCGGAATGTCTCCAAGAGATATGATTCGAGTCGGGCGATTTAAAAAATTGCTTAATTTTATTCAAACAGCCCTGGACGAGAATCAGAGATAATTTCAAATGGTCAAGTATCGTGGAAAAATAATAAGAGGTAGGATTAAGTCTGCATTTCCTAAAGGTTCTGTGCAGTATTTGCTGGAGGCAGGTACGCTTGCAGATATGCGAGCTGCGAAACAAACCACGACCGAACTCCTGAAATATCATTGGAATAATTATTCAGAACTTGCTCGTCAGAGAAATGAAGTTCAAGACCAAATTAAACAAATTCTTACGCAAGCATGCGTTCCCTTTGAGTTTGAAAAATGGCAAAGGGCAGTAAAATATAAATATGGTCTTCATCCTTTCTCAACAGTAGGTAGTTTGAGTGCAATTGGAGGGCGATTTAATACTGGCTCGGGCGTCAATCAAGAAGTCCCGGTTTTTCCAGGATTGTATTTAGCTAAAGATAAAGATACTGCATTGCAAGAGCACCTTGGGCAAGAGAAAACTCACATCAATTGTAAACTTTCTCCACGAGAAATAGCGCTTACCAACCCCTCATCAGAAACTATCGTTTCAGTTAGCGGCAAATTAGATAAAGTTTTTAATTTGACTAAATTGGATAATTTAACTTCTTTTGTGGCGCTGATTAAAAATTTCAAGCTATCAAAAGAGTTGATAATGCTAGCGAACAAATTACAGGTGAAAAATCCAGGGGTTATTAAAACAACGCGTAAGCTGTTTGAAACGCTTCTACATCCAGACTGGAGAAGTCTTCCAAGCAGTTGCGATGTTCCAGCAAATTCGCAAATTTTTGGCCATCTAATCTATTCATCAGGAATTGAGGGAATACTTTATCCGTCAAAATTCACTGGAAAGGAATGCCTTGTAATCTTCCCCAAGAATTTTGTGGGAACGGATTCCTTTGTTGCGCTAGATGATGAGCCTCCGCATGCGCAGGTGCCAACGAAGATTGATGCAACAAATTGGCGAACAAGTGAAATGGATATAAAAGAGATTATAAAGGTATAGAGTTGAATTTGTACGTTTTTAGCAACGTCAGCAATTTCAGATGAATTCATTTGTTCCAGTAAAACAATGTCTGTTCTGCTCGCTGCTCGCAATATTATAGATAGATTTTAAAATAGCTAACACGTTTAAAGGTGTCGAATTCGACACCGTTCTTTTTTAAGGAGAACATATGAAAAGCTCACCCTGTAAAGTTTGTCGTATTGTAGCCAATTATTCGAGAAGTGACGCCAATATTAGTGTCAATTGCTCACGATGTGGGGAATATGATATTACGGATGAATTCGACCAAGATTTTAAATCATCGCTAAATGAGAGTGAGCTTTCTACAATAAGCGGTTGGCTGAGAGAAAATAATAAAATTCTTCTTACAGAAGATATTATTTGCAGATTAAAAGTAATAAATATAACAGTCCAAGAAAAAATGCAGAAATTGCTGCAGTGGATTAATAAAAAAACGCAATCACCGGGGGCTAATGTCAGTATTCCTTTGGAGACAACCAATAATAATTTTCTAACTCTATTGGCTATATGTTGGATTTATGATTTACAAGAGTTAGTCTATTTAATAAATTTTCTCGAGCAGGCTGGTTATATTGAAAAGCTTGGTAGTACATCAATAAGAGTGTTGATCACACCGAGAGGATTTGCATATTTAGATGAGGTTAATAAAACAGTTCAAAGTGATTTAAGTTTTTGTGCAATGTGGTTTGATGAAGAACTAAATCCAGTATGGGAGCTGGCCATTGAGCCAGCAGTCAGGCAAGCAGGTTACAAAGCGATGCGAATAGACAAGCATCCTCATAATGAAGGAGTGGTAGATGAAATACTTGCCTCAATCAGGCGCAGTAAGTTTTTGATAGCCGATTTAACTGGTAATCGAGGTGGTGTTTATTACGAAGCCGGTTTTGCAAGAGGATTGGGACGAGAAGTTATTTTTACATGCAGAAAAGATTTTTTTGAGAAAGAGCAGACGCATTTTGATGTGCGACATTACAATATACTACTGTGGGATGCTGCGCAGTATGAAGATTTTAAAAATAGACTAGTCTGGAGAATTGAAGGCACCCTTGGAAGAGGCAATAATTAGTTTTTGGGAATATTATATTAGGGGAGCCTGTCTATTTCACTGAGAATAGTGATTATGCTTTTACGTTGGGCTGTTTTTTCTAGCTATCCATGTTTCTATAATGAATATACATAATGTATGAGCAGCATGAATGGCTAAACGAGCATGTCGTCCTTCTATTCGATAAGTTTTTCTGCCGCGGCCGTGAGCAGAGCCGGCGTGTGTGCGAAGAGCGCCCAAACCATCAAGGGTTGATGTGAGGCCTGATAAAATCTTTTTTAGATCATCGTCAGTCAATTTCCCAGGCTCAAATCCCAGGCTGCTACTGACGATTTTCCATAATGGTTTGAGCGTCTGGTCGGATGGGGAATCTAGGTGTTCATCTTCGATGTAAATTTTACAGAGTGATTCTACAATTGAGCATGCAGCAGTTAGTGCAGCAGGTGGATCAGAGTCAACTGATTCTAGTGCTCTTTTGAATTCCTGTTCCATACCATGCAGGTCTTTGTTTTTGAGAATTTCATGCAAGCTGCGAGTGGAAATGCTCGTGTTTATCCCAAGGACACGTCCTTTTTGATAAGTTAGCCCATGATTAGTTAGGATTTTTATCACTCTTTCTCTTGCAGATTTCTGTTTTTCTATCTGGTAGTCGTGGTCTACTTCCATTAGTTCCTCTAGTATTTTGCCTAATATATGAAGCGGATCAGAAGTTTCAGAGTTACATCGTTTGAGCCAAGCCTTACACTTTTCAACACAATTTCCATCGGGTGGTTCACCGGGCGCACCGTTTTCTTCAAACAATATGTTTAGCTTTCTATGGCTGTAATAATAAGTGCCTAAAGCATCACTTGTTACACTGATTACGGCGTTGGGTATGGTTAATGTATTCATTCCGGCTCTTGCATGTCTCGCATTATTTATGGGCCCATTTTTACATGAAGCAGGAAAAAATTTTCATAAAAATTTGAATAGCTGTTATTTCGCATTCTTTGCTATATTAAAACAAAGATGATAAAAATTCCCATCTGTTTTTAACATCAGAGTGTTTAACAAAATCCCCAGTTTTTGTGAATCTTGAAATAATCACGTCATACTGTTTTTTTCCTAAATGTCGGGCTATTAACAATTCCACTTGCTGCAGTAAATGATGAGTAATATTCCGAAGAGAATAATTAAATCGAGCTGCCCTATCATCATTTTCAATAGTAATGAGGAAGGGCTCGGCGTCTTGATAATTTGACCTAATGCGTAGCCTATATAGACAATCAAATACAGTGGTCGGTGATAAACCAGCGATCATTTTTCCCCTGGCAGCATTAGGTTGTTTTTTTCGTTTGCTTCTTTTTAGCCATTCCTTTCTTTTTTCTTCAATTTGCTTCTTTCGGGTGGATTTTAAAAATAGGGCATAAGAATCAAAAAAATTGTTTGAGTTTGCAAGTGGCGAAATTTTACCAATTTTTACATCGGAAGGTAAGTTAATATAGCTGTGACTATTTCCTTTTGTATCTCCGGTGCATGTTATATTCCAAGGTGAAACAAACAATGCCGAGTGATTTTCGATCTCATCGCTAATCTGTTTCAAAGTTGGCGAATGAGAGTGTGAAGTTATTAATTTCATTGATATGAATAAAGAACGTAATGCTAAATATATTGAATAATATACCTGGACAGATGCCCAATGGTTTGAATATTTAGCAAATTCCGGATTGTCTCTATTAAAATTTAACTGAATTTCCGTAAACCATGCATTTCTGAGTAATTTTTCTATTTTTTCAATTTCGGAATGATTTGGTTTTGACTTGATTGATAAAAATTTTGTTGATGTTGTTACCAAACGATAGGAATCTAATTGCCTATGAAGATTGCCATCAATATGTGAGCTTAATGATCCAAGATAATTCAAATATACGGTAAATTTATTTAACTCTGTAAGTTCAGTTTCTGTGTAAGGTTTGAATTTAAACATTTATTTGCTCGTTTTATTTTGCGATCTAGAATCGAGGAGAAGTTTGTTGCTCCTCGATTCTATTGCTGTCTTAGTTTATTTGTTTGCTCATGTCGTACTTCCTAGCAATGTTTTTAAGAAATTCTATTAGGTAATTGTTAGCATATACATGCTTGCGAATTTCAAAAGGAGTTTCAATTAAAGGCTTGTTAATAATTTCATTGCGAGAATCTCGGTCAATAGTCGGTGTTTCAGAAACTTCATGATGAATGATTCCAACATATAAGTTTTGCGAAAACATAAGACGTTTTTTGACATGGTCCCATGTTAATATCTCTTCAATGCAGCTAGCTGACGTAATTAATTTAAATTCATCATGTGCCAGAGGCTCGAATGATTCTTCAGGGTCAGAGATGATATAGCTTATAGATTCTGGTAATTGTATTGATTTCAAATATTTTTCGACTGATTTAATGTCTTCAGATACACAATCTTTAATTTGATTGATGTTATTTAAGATCGGTGCAGTTAACTCATAACATTCTTGTAGATTTTTGCAGTTAAATTTCATTTTAATACTCCAATAAAAAATAATATTTTTCTTCCACTCAAGGAACTAATGGGACCACTCAAGGTATTAACAAAAATGATTCAATCAAGAATCGGCGCCAATTCTATAAGAAGAATATTATTTGTCAATCAATTTCTGGCTTAATTTCTGGCTTAATGTTATAGGGTTTCCTATGTAAGCACTTGAAATGGATTGCCTGCTGTGTCCAGCAACCTCTGCAATTTCCTGCATGGCAATATTTTGAACTTGTGCCAAAATGGCACGAGTTGAACCGCCTTTGATAGGACTTTCTTGTCCAGTGATTTCTTGATAGATTTCATTCAGGCGTTCATGCCGCAATCCATGACTAGTAATACCATCTTTACGACTAATGCCAACTTGTCGACACACATAGTAGTAATGATTTTTCCATTGAATAAAATTAAAATTTGGAGGTGTTATAGAGCTGTTAGGATTTTCTAGAAATAATTTTGCGCGCCTCAGCACATCACGTTGATAGTTATTCTGTATTGGAACCACTCGATCACGCCCACCTTTGGTTCCCCAATTCACCGCTAAATAATTTTCTTTATCAGCCATATAGGGCTTCAGTAACGCAGCTTCTTTCATACGTAAACCAAATGCGCGCTGTAACTCCAGCTGTATAGCAACATATCGATCGTGTTTTTGAATCAACTCCAATTTTTCCGCCAAGGTCTGTTGTTGACCGCTCCATGTCTTGTCAATATTTGTTACTAAATGCCGCTCAACACTTTTTGGATTCTGCACATAATTCTCTGACCCACGAATCATTCCCATTTTACCAATCCATTCAGCAAACACTCGAAAAATGCTAATACGATTTTGAATAGTGGATGGGGATAGCTTTTTTTCTTCCCACATATTCCCTAGCGCCGTCATATGCCGTTCTTTGAATCCATGCACATCAGGCAACTTGTAGCCCAATGCGCGCAATTCTTTAAACCCTTGTTCTAATATCTCGCGACGCGCGTCTTGGGTCGCAAAGCTAACCGCTTTTCCACCAGACGCTGCCGCTTTATTATGTGCTTTAAGAACCGCATTTAATGTTTTTATCCAGCTCATAGCACCCTCAATTAGTTTAATCATCATGGCAATACTTGAATGTTATGCTGACACTTGCTTACAACGTTTCCGCCATACTGCAAGTCCTAAAACTCAGGTAGAACATATGCTCTAGTCGGCAACAGATTTCTCTGTTGGTGTTGCATTTCATGAAGGAGTTCCGTCGCTGCCATCACGAGGTCTTCATGCCATATTCTAAATTTCTTAGTGATATTCAGAAGAGAATGCCATCAAACAAACAGACAAGGATCGTCTAACGAATACAGAAATTCATTCTTAAAAGGTGAATGAAAAACCTAGTGCTGCGATTACATGTCCTTGCGTATTGAATTGATCCATGACTTTCAACGCTTAAAGAATAAAAAATCACTGACGTGAAATTTTATTCTTGAACAACGAGATAAATGTGTTTGCTAAACCACACTGTGAAACGAGGAATGCTGACAAAAAAATCTGTCAGCACGGCGACTAAGTTGATTACACTACAAGATGCAATTCATAAAATCAATCTTTTGGAGCATTGGAATTTTTCAACTTTTTGTTCAGGGTGAAAATCACAGTTGAATTTTATTTTATTATTATTTTTTATCAATAAATTAGATATGAGTTGAGCGCACTCTCTGTTGATTGCGCTGCGCTTCATCAACAGAGAGTGCTGCAAATTATGTGATGGCGATGTGGTGTCCAGTCAGGAAAATAACAAACATGAGTAAAAGAAAAATCATACCCGTGTCTTCTGCTATTTGAATAAAACCTAAGAAAAAAAGAATTAATGGACTGACTTGGTGCATCATAGATATATCCTCTTTTAAATTTATTTTACATTTTATCAAATTAAATATTTTTCTCGTACTACCTGCCTGATTTTTATTTTTATCCGTCACAACGTCACAACCCGCATAAATACTCATTTTTTATGTTACTGCATTGTTACACGTTACTCTTTTTATCAGTAACGTGTAACAGATCAGTAACAGGGTATTGCGGTATTAACTGGCTTGTGACGTTGTTACGCTTGCAGGAGTAAGATAGCGAGCAAAGGCATCTATAAATTGATATTTCATATAACCTTTTGCTGTTGTCATACCAATCCGAATCGTATTGCTAATAATTCCAAATTCTCTTAATCGATTCGCTACTTGTCGTGGCTTAATGGATGTACCACGATTGTAAGTTGCCCATGGTTTTTCATCATCAGCGCAGAGTAATCGAATGAGTTCAGCAGATGGAATTCTGTCGAAACATTTACTTTCAAATATTTCCTGAATATCAGAGAGCAGTTCAACGCCGAGACTTTGAGATACTTCGCTATTGCCGGAAATTTTTACAGCAGCAAGTCTTGCTAATCTTGGCCACTCATTACCGACAATATCAGCAATTGCAAATAGTGGCTCCCAATTATCTTGTGCTCGATCATTAAGCGTGTCGGGCAGTTCTGGTTTTGCCTGTTCGACTTGGTCGAAATAATCTTGCGCAAATCGGGCGAGTTTAGCAGAAAGTATTGGAAATAAATTTGGCTCCGTATGCCGGAGTCGCTCTGTTTTTTCATTTGCCAATTTGCGACGTAACTCTAAAGTAATAGCGCGATCCATGATTGTATCCGGTAAATGTCCAATTCCAGCGAGTGCTTTTGCTCCCCACACGATAAATGTTGTGGGCGTATAATCATCGCCGACTGTTCTGATAATTTTTGCTAAATCTCGCGTATGTCCACAATTAATAATTCCACGCAATTCTTCATTTTCGCGCATGAAGGCATCTGCCTCATCAATTAAAAGCGTAGGCTGCCATGTATCGATGGAGCGGAATAATGCAGAAGGTGTGATGTTTGACGCAGATAATGGTCGATAGACTAGACGGCTTAGAAGAAATAGCAATTGGCTTTTACCGCACCTTTTTTCAGGTGCGGTGATAACAGCTAGAGGCGCGACTTGTATAGCATCTATAAACCACGTCATTGCTATCCATAACGTCGCAGCATGAATTGTTTCGGGTGGGCAAATGATGAAGCGCCTAATCGTATTGCTGATCTCGTTAAGTAGTTCAGCAGGATGAATAGGTTCATGCCAGGGCTTCACATCAGCAAAGGGCGTTCTATTGTCTTTCTGGGAAGATTTTTTTGCTGCCTTAATCAAGCCATCTAATATTGGTGGACGTATATTTAATGTTTTAGCTTCAGCAATTCTAACTCGCTCATATTCAAAAGGAGACAATGCAGCGAGTCGACTTATTATTTCATCATCTGATAGTAATATTTTTTCGTCGGTCATCGGCAACACTCCCATGCTTTTAATGTTGTAGTTGCTTCAAGGTAATTTTTACCCGTTGATTCCATATAAAACCCAAGAATATTTTCTCCTTCTGCGCCACAAAGAGTGCAGTAATAATGCCCATCAATATGATGTAACCGTAAGGTAGATTTGCTTTCCTTTTTCTTGTCATGAAATGGACAGTGAAGTGTCCAATAACCATAAGCGTTAGTCTTACCAAAAGTTATGTTAAGTCGATTTAATATTGCATGAGGGTTAGGTAATAGTCGCGGATTGTATCGTCCGCGCACTATGCCGGAATAATGGTGATGTTTTTGTGATCTCATTATTTACCTCCGTTCATTGGGGTTCGGCTAGCTGTGATGCGGGATGTTAACCAGGTATCAATTTCTGCTTCGATCCAGCCCACAGCTCTGCCACCTAAATCAATGGGTTGAGGAAATTTACCTTCTGCAATGCGTGCGTAAATGGTTGAACGTGAAAGCCCTGTTCGAGCTTCAACTTGTTTGCGGCGAAGGATATTAAGCGATTGTTGGATTTGTTGAGTCATTGCTTGTTCCTTTTAGAATTAAGAAAGGAACAGTATGAACAAATGCCTATCGCAACTACGAGGTTTCAGATTGATGAGAAAATTTTCCGGAAGAAAACAGTCATCACTTTCTTCCGGAAAATATTAATCGCTATTTTGTTCCGCCAGATCAAGGGCTGCTTCGGAAATCAGCTGGCCAATGAGTTCTTTTGTGAAGAACACATTTGTAAGTGGTATTGTTGTTTTCCGAACAGTTTCTTCGCCACCTTCACCGCGAGGAAAAATTGCATCAGCAATAACGCGGAGTGGGATTTTTGTTTTAGTTTCAAGTTCCCATATTTTCAGGTCAAGATATGGTAATGCTCCATAACGTATCCATTCAGAAAAATTGCATTTTCGAATTGGCTTGGACAGATGTTCCATTTTTAATTCTGTTCTGCGAACGGAGATATATTTTTTAAAATTTTCTATTAATGTTTTATCAGGAAAATTGAAGTCAATTATAACTGGATCTGTGCCAGAAAATGCAGGTTGTTCTGTTAAATCTTCGCGAAGGGAATTATGTATGGGTTCTTGAATCCACGGCTCATATTTATAAAGGGGTATGAAAATATCTTCGTCGTTGTCAGGGAATTGGTTTACCCATTTAGCAACGTAGTCTAATCTTTTGGGATCTATGTCCCTTCTTAGGAAGTCAAATTCGAGTAGACACAGAGTGTGAATGCTCGGGAGAAAATGCGGGCTTTTAGTTTTTAGTCCGCGAGCGATATTTTCAAAATAAAAAAGCAGAGGAAGCCTTCCATCAACTCTCATGTTATAAATTGGTTTTTCTCTAATGCCCGCAAGTGCTTCTTTAAATTCCGGATGTTTGGCAATCTCCTGTCGAGCGCTACCTTCCTCAGAAGAAACGTACTCCAGGCAATGTGCTCGAATGCACACTTGTTCGTACCATCCGTTCGCATCAAGATTTTTTGCTATATTGTATTTTTCTAGCTGAAACCATGTGGGTAAATCTGATACATGTTTTATTCGTTTTGTTTTTGCCATGAAAATCCGCTCTTTTGTGCATTTGCTTATTAACGGCTCAATATATCATATATTCGTTTAAATGTTATCCTTTGTTAGTTTGGTGAGTGGCCATAAAGAATTTGTAAGAACTCTAAATCAGGGTTGAATTTTAGTACTACAAGTAGTACTATTATGTATCCAATAATGTGTGTATTTTTATGAGTGCTATTAAGAAATTACTAGAAAAAATGCGGCACAACCCGCGTGATTGGCGTATTGATCAGTTGGAAACCATCGCACGGCATTATAGCATTAATGTGCGTAAATCTGGCGGTAGTCACGTAGTTTTTGATCATCCAAAGTGGGTTGAGTTGTTGTGCGTTCCTGCGCATCGCCCTATTAAGCCTATATATGTAAAAAAGTTAATGTCGTTAATAGATAGTTTAGGAGACGACCAATGAAAAAAGAGAGAATACTTGATTACCCATTTACTATTCGCCATTTATCAGATGAAGATGGCGGTGGTTATTTAATCGAATTTCCAGATTTACTGGGTTGTATGTCGGATGGTGAAACAATTGAAGAGGCTATTGAAAATGGCCGTGATGCGATAGTTTGCTGGATGAAGGCAGCGAAAGAAGCGGGTCGCGCTATTCCGAAGCCAGGGGAGTTGGAAAAACAGAGTGGAAAATGGGTGCAACGCGTTCCTAAGTCGATACATTTGCGACTTGTCGAAAAGGCGGAGCAAGAAGGCGTTAGTTTAAATACATTGGTTATTACGATAATTGCTGAAGCGTTAGGTAGAAATAATACTTCGTCATCGCATGAAAAAGTCAGGCGTAAAAAAGCTTGAATGAAAGAGCAGAATTTCACGCGAAGTGCATCATGAGCCGCATTTGAACAAATGACCAAAATTTAAAATTATTAAGTTTCTTACTTGACATGTGAATTTTAATCCGTAAACTGATTACAAATGTAATCACACGGATGAATCAATATGCCAAAAGAAAAAAAGATGGTTATTAGCCCAGCTGAACTCAAAGTGCTGGATGTATTATGGGAGAATTCGCCTTTAACTTCTAGTCAAATTGTAGATGCGCTTGAGAAAGTGGAATCTTGGCATAATCGAACTATCAAATCTCTAATTAATCGTTTATTAAAGAAAAAAGCCATAAGTCATAAAGAAGATGGTAACCGTTATCTTTATTATCCTTTACTTAAAAAAAATGAATATCTTGAGACAACTTCACGCGGCTTTATTCGTCGTCTTTTTGGGGGAAAGATTAGCCCACTAGTAGCTCATTTCGCGAAGCATGAAAAAATTTCGAAAGAAGACATACGAGAACTAAAAAATATTTTAGAAGAGCTTGAATCTGATGATTCATCGACAAATAAAGGAAAAATCAAATGAAACTTACTCGCTCTATTTTAAATAGATTCTGTTTTGGATTGATAATGCTAGCTTCAACAGTTTCTATCACTTATGCAATGACTGCAGCCTCAAAAATTACATTTTCAGCGAATAAGATCGTAGCAACAAGTAATCATCAAGGTAGCATGCTAAACGGAGATGCTCAAATTAACATAGGAAACAATATAAAAATTTCTGCTGATAAGGTTTTAGTTAAATATGTTAGTGAAATTCAGCATGAAGTTTCTGAAATAATTATATATGGGAATGGTCATTTAGAAGTTGGGAAGAATAATACTCAATTTACAAATGGCATGTTTAATCCAATAACCACTCAACTCACGGCGGAAATTATTAAAAGTGAGTGACACGATTTTAATGTGAAGCATTACATCACACGCTTCACAATAAAAAATGGCAATAAATTTTAAAAACAAATGGAGATTAAATTATGTTACAAAAAAAAGTAAAATTGATCAGCTCAATGTTAATGGCAACATCTTTGTTTTCTTATGCATGTATTTCGTCTGCGGTTAATGCGGACGGTTCTAGTTTTGATATTCGCCTATTTAATAATACTAGCTTAAATCAACCTCTACATTATTCTGTCACTAGTGAAGGTCAAGCACCAGTTGAAGGCATGTTACCTGTTGGTGATGATAATGGAAAACTGATAAAAGTCGATGGTGAATCTAAAAATAAAGTCATTGCAGAAATAGTGGTAACAGATTCAGCGGGTCATATGCTATGGGACAACAAAGTTTCTTTTTGGGGAGGAAAAGCTCCAGAATTCTCCGTCAATACAGTTTCATTAGATTCACATTATAAGGTTGATACAAGTCCCTATCCAACTATTCATGCCATCGGATTTGATACTCGTAGCTAATCTTAATTTATCAACTGCTGAGGCCTAGTCAAATTTAGGCCTCAGCTATATTTAGAAAGGTGAAAATTTAATGACTGAACAATTGATGCATGGGATATTTGGCGCATCATTATGCTCGACAGGACTGGCTATTTTATTTATCGCAACACGGAAATTCTTTGCTAGATACATTGGTTCGAGATGGGGTTATTATCTGTGGTTTAGTGTGTTTGTTCCTTGGGTTTTCATATGGGTTCCTTATTACCCGTGGACAATAGCAACTGTTTTAGTTATATATACCTTGATCAAACCTATAATATCGCCAGTATTGATTTATACACCTCTAACGTCAAAATTATTTTTTACAATAACGAATGGATCTAGATACTCAATAATTCTATCAAAGGCGTTCTTCATATTTTGGATAATCGGAACATTGAGTTGTTTATCATACATTATATTCCGCCATTTTCAGTTCGTTAAAGTATTGAGAAAAAATTCCAGACTAATGACACTAGATGAAAAAAAGATATTAAGTGAATCATTGACTAGCTATCAGCAAGAAAATATTTCAATAATTTATTTATCAAAAGCTGTAGCATCTCCAATGATATGTCATATTGTAAATTCAAAAATCTATCTACCTGAAAGTTTTTTTCATTACTACACAATCCCAGAACAAAAATATGTGTTACAACATGAATTTTTTCATTTTAAAAGACGTGACCTGCTAGCCAATAGTCTTATGCTTTTATTGGGCTGCATAAATTGGTTTAATCCAATAATGTTTTTTATTTATCGTTATTTTCGTAACTCACAAGAATTGTCATGTGATGCAATGGTCAGTACGCAATTCACTTCATCAGAAAAAAAGGCTTATGGCTATGCATTAGTGAAAACAGTTATTAACCAATCTTCTGAAATGCCATCAGTTAGCTGTTGGTGGAATACGGGAATCGAGTTAAAAGAAAGATGCCAAATGCTAAAATATAACCATTCAAAGCCAATAAAAGCATTGATTGGAGCGTTTATCTTGATATCTACTATTTTTACTACTATTGCAGCAGTTAGTTTAGAAAATCGTGATGCGTTGTTTACTTATTCAGCAATCTCAGCTAATGAATCAGATTTTGTAATTAAAGTTTTTAATAATACTGATATCACTCAACCTCTACACTATACGGTAATAAATCAAAATCAAGAATTCGCTGAGGGTCAACTTACTAAAGGGGATGATAATGGCGAATTCATCACTATAAATGGATTTTTACGTGATAAAGCAAACGCCGAAATAACAGTTGATGCTCAAGGTAAAATTATCTGGCAGGGGATAGTTATATTCTCTAGGAAAAGTACGTCCTTTTATACAAAACTACTTAAGCTAGATTCTCATTATGCTTTAGTGGCTAATATCTTTGGTAAGATGCACGTGATTTCTTTTGATATTAAAGGAAAGTAATCAATAATATATTGAGCCAAGGGAATGAAATCAAAATATAAACATTTATCCGAAAAAGATCGTATATTTTTAAGAATGATGTTAGAAAAACATATTGCAGACTTAATTATGGAAATTAATAATCGTCCATTAAAATGCTTGGGTTTTAAAACGCCACAAGAAGTATTTCTAGAATGCGTCAAGGAAAGCGGAACATAATGTTAGGCTTATCCACAGTTTACGAACCACAAGCCGAATAAATTAAAGGTTATGTCTTACACTTCTTTTATGGGTAACCTTACTTTTCTAAAATTAAGCGATCTCAGAGGTCATAATATTAACGTTATTTATATCAACTTTATTTGCCAGTTCATCCAAGTAATCCGCCCAATGTTGCATCATCTTTCTGCGTTCTGGTAAGTACTCAGCATAGTTATACGCAGCGCGTATATTATTACGCTCAGCATGAGCAAGCTGTCTTTCAATGGCATCGCGATTCCAGCCTTGTTCATTTAGTAGAGTGGAGGCCATGCTGCGGAAGCCATGTCCGGTCATTTCTTCTTTTGTATAACCCAATCTTCGCAGTCCTGCATTTACAGTATTTTCCGACATAGGGCGCGACGGTGTGCGCACACACGGAAAAACATATTTTCTCTGTCCTGTTAACGGTTGTAGTGTCCGCAAAATCGTGATTGCTTGTGTGGACAGCGGAACAATATGCGTCACCCGCATTTTCATTTTTTCCCCAGGAATGCGCCATTCAGCATTTTCAAAATCAAACTCAGACCATTCGGCATGGCGTAGCTCCCCAGGTCGAGCAAAGAGTAGGGGAGCTAATCGCAAAGCACACTTTGTAACAAAATGACCCTGATACTCATTAATGGCGCGCAGCAAATTGCCAACCGCCTTGATATTAGTTAATGATGCATAGTGTTTTTTTCGGCTAGGCGGTAATGCGCCGCGTAAATCACTGGATGGGTCTCGCTCAGCGCGTCCGGTTGCAATTGCATAGCGAAAAACTTGACTGCAAGTTTGGTGTGCTCGATGAGCAGTTTCAAGTGCGCCCCTGCTTTCAGTACGACGCAACGCAGCTAATAATTCAGGCGCGGTTATCTGAGTGATAGCTCGTGTGCCAAGCCAAGGGAAAATTTCCTTTTCAAATTGACTGATAATTCGCGCACTATGTTTCGGTGTCCATTTGATCGAAAACTTTGTATGCCACTCGCGAGCAATAGACTCAAAGCTATTCTCAGCTGCAATTTTACCCAATCGTTTCTTTTCTTGTTTAAGATGTCCAGGATCAACTCCATGGGTTAGTGAATCGCGTGATTTGTTTCGTCTGAGTCTGGCTTCAGCAAGTGTTACATCATCATAGACTCCTAGCGCTAATAACTTTTCTTTTCCATTAAAACGATACTTAAACCGCCAATACTTTGACCCGTTAGTCGCAACGAGTAAAAATAAGCCATTGCCATCAGAAAGTTTATAAGCTTTGTCTCGTGGTTTAGCATTCTTTACTTCATTATTTGTTAAAGCCATCGTAGGTTCCTATTTTTCCGTAGAAAAAGTACTGCGGGGTACTTTTTATTTCGACTATGGTTATCAGTAAAATTTCTATCTAATTGTTTTTATAATTAATTTTTCATGTTTGGGGGTACTTTATTTTGAGGTGTAAAAATAGCGCAGGGGTATCTCTTATTCGCCATGCCAAACATACCCCTATTTATACCCCCGAAATGGGTTGGCTACAAGAGGATTTGCTCGGCTCACAAAAGACAAAAATGATGACTTTTTCTCGGTAAAACAAGGGATTTTTGGAAGTCTGCGGAACGTCTGGGAACATCAATTGGCGGAGAGGGTGGGATTCGAACCCACGTGGAGGCTTACGCCCCCCATCCGATTTCGAGTCGGTGCCGTTATGGCCGCTTCGGTACCTCTCCAGGTAACTATTTCTTTCCGGCGGGAGCGAGTCCTGGCGGAATTAAGCTGATTTTTTGATGGCTGCCTGGGTAGTCTCTTTCAGATACGGGGTAGTGTGCTTCGATGGTGGAGGAAGAGAGTCCAGGTGGAATTTGGAGCGGGGGAATGCTTTGGGCTTTTAAATAGTCGGTATCGCGATTTTGGATAACGCCTTTATCGCCGTAAATATAAGTACAGCTGGCTAACGCAAACGTTAGGCAAAGCAAGATAATGTAAGTGATACCGCGCATAAATAAGCCTGAGCCTCAGATTAAACGATTAAGTTATACCCGCCTTTTCCATAGCGTTTTTTAAATCCGCATGAAACTTCGGATTTAGAGGTGACAAGGGTAAACGAATTCCAGCCGGAATCAAGCCCATTTGATGTAAAACCCATTTTGTGGGGATAGGGTTGGCCTCTAAAAACAGGTTTTGATGTAATGGCATCAGTTCATCATTAACTGTTTTGGCAGTAGCTTGATCACCATTTAAGGTGGCTTTGCATAATAAGTGCATTTTGCTTGGAGCCACATTGGCAGTAACGGAAATCACGCCGACAGCTCCCTCTAACATCAAATCCATGGCAGTTGCATCATCACCGCTATAAATCTTAAAGTTTTTTCCGCAACGTTTTAAAATTTCAGTTGCGCGTTCTATTTTCCCGGTGGCTTCTTTAATGCCCACGATATTGGATATTTTCGCCAGGCGCTCAACTGTTTCTGGCAATAAATCGCAAGCGGTGCGGCCAGGAACGTTATAAAGCAAAATCGGCAGGGCAACTTTTTCTGCCACCATTTTATAATGCTCATACAAACCTTGTTGCGGTGGTTTGTTGTAATAGGGGGTCACGATCAATGCAGCATCCGCACCTGCTTTTTTCGCGTTACGCGTTAACTCGATGGTGTGGTGCGTGGAATTACTGCCTGTGCCAGCAATGACGGGGATACGCTTTTTTACTTGTGCAACAACATCAGCAACGATTTCATATTGTTCTTCATCAGTGAGGGTAGAACCTTCACCGGTTGTGCCACCTATCACTAGGCCATCAGTGCCGGAGTTAATATGCCATTCAACTAAATCATGAAGTGATTTTTTATCAATATTTCCATCTGGTTGCATCGGGGTAACGAGTGCAACAAAGCTGCCTTGAAACATATGCCTATCCTCAAAAATATTTCATATGGTAGCACTGTTACGTTATAATGCACGCAATTTTGAATATCAAAAATGGGGTGGAGAATGCAGTTATTATGGGGCAAAAACGCTAAATTTCGTTGGTTGTTTTTGGCATCAATCGTGATGTTATTCACCTGTCTTGGTGCTCGTGAAATTTGGACGCAAGAGCATCGCTGGGCAGATATTGTGGCTGCCATGTTTTATCATCATGATTTTTTTCACCCTTCACTCGATGGAGTGGATTATTACGACAAGCCATTATTATCTTATTGGTTGATCGCAGGATTTGCTGTTTTATTGGGTAAATTATCCGCAGTGGCGCTGCGTTTACCCTCCGCATTAGCAGGATTGCTGGCGATTTGGTCCATTTACAGTTTAGGCAAAAGCTTAAAAAATAAATCACTCGGTTTATTATCGGGTTGGATGTTGTTAACCACGTTTTATTTTATTTTTTGGGCACGCACCAGCAGTGCCGATAGTTTAAATCTCGCGGGCACATTGTTCGCAGTGAGTTGGTATTTCGCGAAAAAAAATCATACGCGTTTTATCGATTATGTGGTGTTCTTTTTAATTTTAGCAGTCACCGCACTTTGTAAAGGTTTAATCGCGCCAGTTTCCGCAGCATTGGTAATTTTCCCCGATTTATGTATGCAAGGCGCTTGGCGTAAACACTTACGTTTAAGTGTTTTGTTTGCAATGATTCCTGCCGCAATCATTTATGTATTACCATTCTGGGCCTCCTCGCATTTTGGTAACCAAACTAATTATAACGAAAATGGCTTGTATCTGGTTTATCGCGAAAATATTTTACGTTACTTCCAACCCTTTGATCACAAAGGTCCGCTCTATACTTATTTCGTGTTTTTGCCAGTTTATCTGTTGCCATGGACAGTGTTTTTTATCCCCGCGTTATTGGCAATCAAATCACGTTGGAAAACCATGTCAGCGCATTCGAAATGGATGGTGTGGTCAACGGGATTATTCTTTTTATTCTTAACCTTAAGCGGTTCACGTCGAAATTATTATGTGCTGCCATTGGTGCCATTTGCGATTTTGATGACAGCGGATTGGTTATTGGCCGTTGCTGAAACAGCAAAACGTAATGTGTGGGCGGGGCGTTTGGCCATTACATTTTTCATCCTATTATTTTTTGTGTTTGATGTAGCACAGCCATTTTATTATGCGGGCGGCGGTGAAGTTGCATTTGCAACAGATGTCATTCAGCATGCAAATCAAATTAAACCTTGGTCTCAGTGGAATTTTGTATTGCTCGATCCTGAAAGCAAAGTTCGTTTTTATTTAGCATTACCGCCAGAAACAAAAAATTATGCAATCACAGGCGATCAACGTAAATTGCAAACGCAGACAAGTTTGTTAACGGCATGGCCGGTGTTACGACATCCTGATCCCAACACAATTTACATTAGTCGCAAATTGTATGAACCAATCTTACGTGGCATGTTTAAAAATTATGAGGAAGTGTCAGCTCGTCCAGGGTTGGGTGAAAAATTAGTGAAGAAGAAAGATCCTAATTTGTCGATTGCTTTTATTCCTATACGGAATCAGGATTGACCTAAATACACCCATATTCAATTCGTTAGAAAAAAATTTTACAGTGCATTGATTTTATTTATGTAATTCATGCATTGTTAATTGCTTTTATGTGAAAAAAATAGCTATGATAAACTGGTTTTCATTTTGAACAAGGACTAGGTCATGACAGATAATTTGCTGCAAAAATTAGAAGAAAAAATGATGTCGTTACTCACGGAGCTTGAAACACTACGCAACGAGTCGCATCGAATCAAACAAGAAAATTCTGCGTTGAGAACGGAACAAGCTAACCATGCGAAAAAATTGCAAGGGTTGGTGTCGTTGCTAGACGCATTGGAAGGGACTAATTCACCGTTGATGAATACGCATGAATTAGAATCTCTTGCTAAAGAAGAATTTGCTACTGCTTAAAGACTGTTAGCGCGGAATATTCTCCGCGCTAAGGTTTATTTCATAAAAGCAAAACTGCCATCCTGTGCATAGCCTTTGAAGTTACCACCATAAGGGCAGCTTCTCCGACCAGTTCTGAAAGACATGGGGCCCCCTATTGAAGGAAGTTGAGTAGGATTATTGATCAATTATTGATCTAATATGGGCGAATCATTTTTGGGCGTTGTTGCATAAATCAAAACTTGCACAAAAAAATCGTCGTTGCGAGGCCGCTTTTCAGGCCGAAGCAATCCAGTTTCTGAACAATGCATAAAAAACTGGATTGCTTCGTCGCAAAAAGCGCTCCTCGCAACGACGAATCTTGATTTATGCAACAACGCCTCATTTTTGTCTAATCTATAAAAAATTCTTACCAATCATAAGGTTGCGTTAACGTAAGCACAAAAATCACGTTAGGCTATACTTTAATAAATAAAGTTTCTGTTCAAAAAAACTACTTATTGCTATACTTTAATTAAAGAATAAAATGGAAATAAACTATAAATAAAGTTTATTTCTGCCCAAAAAAACTACTTATTTTAATTTCTAACGAGGGGATTAAAACTAACTATGAAAAGCTTCGAAGTCAAAAAAAAAGAAGAAAAAACATTAGGTCATCATTATAGCCCTAATACCAAAGAATTTGTTTTTGAAATAGCGAGAATGGCTCAATCTTTAGTTGAGAAGTTTAAAGATTCAGAGTTTAAACCGGTCATCATGATTGATGGGCCTGCTGGAACGGGAAAAAGTACTTTTACCCGTGATCTTGTTGCTAGATTGAAAGAATTGAGTATTAATCTTTGTGTTTTTGAGCAAGATAATTTTGGTGTATTTAGGGATATTCGGGCAAATAATAAAATTAACCCCTGCTCTGACTTAGCTCGTGATCCGCAAACTGTGGCCAAACTGAAAGATCTAATGGAGGGAAGTGAAACTCGTATTCCTTCTTATGATACAAGCACGGGTGTTCGTGTGAAAGATGCTAAACCGCTTGCTTCTGGCGATCTAATTGTTTACGAAGGAGTGAGTTCATTAAGTGCTGTTATTTATCAAAATTCGCAGTTTGATGATGCTCACCGAATGGCTGTCCCAATAAAAATATTTTTAAGGACAGACAATGAAGCTACACTTCATCAGTCGCGATTAAAACGTGATGTAGAAGAACGTAGTGTGACGCCTCTTAGTTTTAGCGACAGTTGGAATGACTCGCGCCGAAATAATTGGATTTATACAATGCGAGGTATCGTAAATTCAAATTTTATTGTTACGCGCACAAAAAATAATGAATTTTTGATTACATATTTAAGACCAGTCACTTTTTATCAAGATTCTGAGCGGCAAGAAGTTCGTTCTCTTTATCAGCCTTTGTCCCCTGATATAAGAAGAAGTGAAGTATTAAAACTTCAAAAAGAACGTCATGATATACTCATGTCCAATATGTCTCGTTGGTTTAGTACATATCATGATGCATTACGATGTGCATTTGAATTTCAAAAACAACTTCAAAAACAGCTTAAAGGTCAAGAAATATCGATTGATCAAAAAGCATTAATTAAATTAAGAGATGAATTAGCAAATTATCATATCTTAGATAATGGGACACCAGAAAGTAAAACTTCTAGACGTTCTTCGTCTGAAGACGATAATTCTGTTCCATCTAAACAAACTGTCACAAAATATCATGGCGCATTTTATCGGGTTCAACAGGGAAAATCTCGGGCAGCCATGGATGATATGGCGCTTATTCAAAATAAAAAACACGGGAAATTATTTCAACAGTCGCTTGCTCACGATGAGAAGTTTAATAGTAAAAGCAGAATAGGATTGGAAAATGCACTCGCCGCAATAGTGATTGACAATCTTGCCTTAGTCAAAGAGCCTATTAAAAAAGTTACCCATCATTTATTGGATTTTTGTCTTCCTTTAATAAAGAAAAATCTTGCAGGCACAGCAAGCCAGGAAGAGAAAGAAATAATTAAATTTATGCTAGCCCCGTTTTTGCCTAATGCACCTGATATGGAGTTGGGGCGCATGATTCCTGGAGCAGAAGAAAAAATTTCCGATAAGGGAATTCAAGAATGGTTTTTAAAGACACTACAGTCAGATGTTACGCCTGAAACTTTATTCACACATATCAGATTTCAGATACGTTTTGCACATCTCATTAGTGAACAAGGCGCGGTCGGTGTGAAAGAAGCTCCTCCCCTGGTGTCAGAGGTATTTATGAGCAAAGATGAGGTTGAAAAAACAAAAAATCTCTATAAGTCTCTAAAGACACCATTTAGTTTTGATGCGGCAAAGCAACGTGGAAGAATGGTTTCTCAAAAAAAGCAACGCGAAAATCTTACCACAACGTTTGGTACATATGTCGATATTCATGATCTTCCACCTGAATTTAGAAAGTTCATTGGATTACGTTCATTGCCACTTCACTCTGCGGGCAAACAATACATCACTGCTATTCCTACAACCGAGCACAATATTCGCTCTTTTGATCATGATCATCCATTGTCATCCTCAGGATCCGGTGCGGTTGCATTATTAATGTGCGCTGCTGAGATTTCAGGTCTGGGTGGAGAAGACCTTATGAAATATCATTTGGCTTGTATCGTTAACATGATTGCAGGTGGTCATCATACGATTACTGAATGTCTAGCAGCAAGTCAATTTTATGAAAAGCTTACTTTAAAAGACGGAACATTAACGAGTTTAATTCCAGAAAGTTTACGAGATAATTCAGTATTTGCTGAACTTCTGCGTCTTTCTCGACGTCCAGAGTTTTCTTCTTTATGGGAAGATGTGAGAAAACCAACATTTGACAATAGAAAAAAATTGTGAGGAATACATGATTACCATTGGTTTGATTTATAAATGGGGACCTCCTCACCAAGGGGATAAAAAGTATTTTAGTGACCTTAAAAAAATTAAAAAGTTTGAAGATATTCAATTACAAATTGTTGATTGGCGTTACCAACCAGAAGAAAAAGATTTTTTTTACGCGATGCCTCAGAGTCATATTGATTATTGCGCCAATGATTTTCGCGCACAAGAAAGGGAAAAATATTTGGCTGCTCTTCCACGAGAAAAGGCGGAAGTTTTTAAAGATTATCAGAGTGATCAGACAATAAAAAATCAGCTTGATCAAGAAGTCAGGGCAAATTATCGCCAAAAAACTGGACGGGATTATGATAAAGATGCAGTACAATATTATACATATACAACTGGAAAAAGCTTAGATGAAGCGGTGAATGAATATTTTGAAAAAAATAAGTTTGATGCATTATATTTGCCTGGAGCTAATTTTGATCCTAAGGCTGATTTTTGTCAAAGTGACCGATCCAATATTCCACCGGATATTCGTCGAGAAGAATTTGAGCGTAGGCTAGTAAAAAAGGCAATTGAAAAAGGAATTCCTGTACTAGGGGTTTGTTCAGGATCCTGGATGATAGCGTCTTGTTTTCAGGGTGCAAAAACGAAAGCCTTGGTAGGAGAAGCGTTAAAAACTCATAAAGAAGGTCCAGCAGAAATAGTAGATGAAACTCTTATTCCATATTCGAGACTACCCAAACACAAATTAGCTATTAAACCTGGTACGTTGCTCTATGGTATTGTTAAAGATTCTGAAAATTGGGAAGCCACTCCAGATGGGCGGGGTGGCGTCGTAAAAGAATTACAAAGAAAAGAGACTAGTGCGAGAGAAAATAAAAAAGAGGAGAGTCTAGATCATCATTATCTCTGTATATCTGTAAATAGCACGCATTGGCGAGCTATCATTCCTCAAATTCCTGAGAGTCAACCTATTATGTTAGATCTGTCTAAAGAGGAACAAGGTGAAGATCGATATAATTTTATAACTGGTTTTCCTGTTGATGATAATAATCAGCTAATTATATCTGGAGTTGATCCTAAGCATTTGACAGTCGAAGCAATTGAAACCCGTCATGGCGTGCCAGTAATGGGTGTCCAATTTCATGTAGAATCTAGAATACCTATGTTTATAACCAAAAATAAAATAACTGTTGATGTTGGTTATCCAGCCAGCAGGCGTATCATAGAATCTTTTGTGGAGGCTGCAAGAACTCATGCTAACAAAACGAAAGTCATAGATGAAATTAAGCATAATTTTTTTGTGGTCAAATCAGGCTTAAAGAAAACTACAGCTCCCGATGATAATAAGCCTCAACCGACCTTAAAACCTAAGCGTTAAACTATTTAAGACTGTTTCTTGTGCTGCAATTTTAGCAGGTTTCACTACGCTCACACGGAAATTCTTTACTACCCGTTTCCACCTGAATCGTCGCATGATTAATACGAAACTCATGTTTTAAGTCATGATTAATTTTTTCATAATCAGCTGCTGTTAAAACTTTATCTGGCATGACAATATGTGCCGTTAATGCCACTTCTTTCGTACTCAAGCCCCAAATATGCAAATCATGCACGGCAGCAACGCCAGGTAATTTTTCTAAATACTCTTGAATTCCTTGGTGATTTATATGATGCGGTATAGCGTCTAAAATTAACCGTACAGAATCGCGTAATAAACCCCACGTGCCCCATAAAATAACAGCCACTATCAATAAACCAACCAGTGGGTCGATCCAGATTTTGTGCGTATATAAAATTAACACGGCAGCAATGACGACGCCGAAAGACACCATCATATCGCCGAGTAAATGCAAAAATGCACCTTTAATATTTAAATCATCATGCGAACCACGCATAAATAATAATGCTGTACCGCCATTGATGAAAATGCCAACGAGGGCAACAACAATCACCAGATGTTCATTCACAGCACTGAGATGCATTAATTTATAAATCGATTCATAAGCAATTAATGCGGAGGTTGCCACTAAGATAAGTGCATTAATGATGGCAGCAATAATCGTGGTGCGTTTGTAACCATAACTGTAACGCTTACGCGCCGGTCGTGTTAATAACCAATTTGCGCCCCAAGCTAAGATTAAACCAAATACATCACCGAAATTATGTGCAGCGTCTGCCAATAAACTCATGGAATTTGCGAGCATGGCATAAATAAATTGAAAAATGGTAAAGCCTAAATTCAAGGTGACGGCAATTCCGAACGCCGCATTAAATGACTGGGGTGCGTGATGATGTCCATGGCCGTGAGCATGTGAATGATCATGGTGCGCATGGTCGTGATCATGATGATGACCATCATGAGAATGCTTGTTTGTCATAATTAATCTCGTCGTAAAATATCATTCGAAGCTAAAGGAGTAGGATAACGGAAAGTTACCCAGTAGCAAGAGACAATGAATGTTAATATTGTTGCAGCTTGCACCATATAGTTTGCTGCGGGACTGACTATCTTAATTTGCAGAGCAAAATAAATTAACAAGAGTGAAAATTCGCTGCTTTGTCCAAGGCGGGAACCAACTTCCCAGCTAATTTCTTTGGTTTCACCGGAACGATTGAATAACCAGGCAAAAGTCATTGGTTTTATCACTAATATCATTCCCGCTAAAATTGCTGCTGGCCAAATGACGTCAGGTAAATAACTAAAATCAAAGCCTGCGCCGATCGCAAAAAAGAATAACACGAGAAAGAAATCACGCAGCGGTTTTAAACTCTCTGCAATGTAAAGCGAGATGGGATTCGTTGCCAATGCGACACCTGCGATGAAAGCACCAATTTCTTCAGTTAAGCTCATATAGTGGCTGATTTCTGCCATGGTTAAACACCAGCCGATCGATAAAATAAAAATATATTCGTGAATTTGATCGAAGGATTGTAATAATTTTGCTAACACATAACGCTGAAAAACATAAGCAACGATGAGTAAAACGGGGAATGCGCTGATGATTATGCCCAAGTCTTTAAATGAAAATGCACGGTCAGCGATACCATGTAAAACCAAGATAGCAGCAATAGCGATGATGTCTTGCAATAATAAAATGCTAATCATCAATTCACCGCTATGTTGATGATGCATCACTGTCGTCGGTAATAATTTCAAACCAATAATCGTGCTGGAAAACATGGTGGCAACACCGATAATAATGCTTTCAGTGAGCGTGAAATGGAATGCGTAGCTAACAGAAAATCCGATTGCCAAAAATGTGAGTGAGCTGATCAATGCAATCCAACTTAATTTTCGCAGTGAATGTAACAGATTTTGTGGTTGCAGATGCAAGCCCAGCAGAAATAATAAAAAGATAATACCGATGTCGCCGGATTGTTTAATCATCACGGAGTCTTGCAACAATTTCAAACCCCATGGCCCAAATAATGCTCCCAATGCCATGTAGGCAACTAACAAAGATTGTCGTGTGTACAATGCAATCGTAGAGAGCAACGCCGCTCCAGCGTAGATGAGGAAAACAAAGTAGAGCGTTGTGTGATTCATATTCAGAATAGACTCATTAGGTTATGTTTATACCATTATAGCAAAATGGCTAATGAATAACCGCACATTTGTGTAAAATATGATCTATCATGAGTATATTGGTAATGGACAATGCAAAAAAATACCAAGATATTTTCAGACGGCGCCAGTCACTCTGTTAAGCTTTTACTCTTCACTCAATGAAACCAAGCTAGTATTCCCACCCGCCGCCGTAGTATTAACCGAAGTCGACCGCTCAACACACAACCGCGGCAAATAATGCGGCCCACCCGCTTTCGGGCCCGTGCCAGACAATCTTTCACCACCAAACGGTTGCACGCCAACGACAGCACCAATCATATTACGATTGACGTAAGAATTGCCGACCGGCATACGTTGGATAATGTAATCAATCGTCGCATCAATACGGCTATGAATTCCCAATGTTAAGCCATAACCCGTATTAATAATCTGTTCCAACACTTTATCCAAATCTTTCGCAGCATAACGAATCACATGCAAAATCGGCCCGAAGACTTCACGTTTCAGCAAACTTAAATCCGATAATTCAAATACACAGGGTGCGAAGAATGTGTCGGCAGGTAAATTTTTTGTTGGTACTTGGTAAATCAATTTGGCATCTTTATTCATGCGTTCAGCATGCGATTGCAACATTTCTAAAGCATCGCTATCAATAACTGGCCCCACATCGGTTGCGAGTAAGCTTGGGTCACCCACCACAATTTCAGCCATAGCACCTTTTAACATTTCAATCAGTTTCGACGCGATATCTTCTTGTACGAATAAAACACGCAGTGCAGAACAGCGTTGACCCGCGCTATTGAACGCCGAACTCAACACATCTGATACGACTTGCTCAGGCAATGCAGATGAATCCACGATCATGGTATTTAGCCCGCCCGTTTCTGCGATAAATGGCGTCAAAGGTCCTGGGCGTTGCGTCAGTGTTTGTTGAATTATTTTTGCGGTTTCTGTTGAACCGGTGAACATAATGCCGCTGATGCGAGCATCAGCAGTTAATTTTGCCCCAACAATTTCTCCGCGACCGGTGACTAAGTGTAATGCATCTTCTGGAATTCCTGCTTCATGCAACAAACGAACTGCTTCTGCGGCGACGAGTGGAGTTTGCTCCGCTGGTTTTGCAATCACAGTATTACCCGCAACTAATGCCGCGACAACTTGTCCGATAAAAATTGCTAACGGGAAATTCCATGGGCTAATGCAAGCGATCACACCGCGAGGATGCAGCGACAATTGGTTAAATTCACCTGTTGGCCCAGTTAATTGTTGAGGTGTTAAATCATGGCGTGCGCGCACTGCATAATAACGGCAAAAATCAACTGCTTCACGGATTTCAGATACACAATCCGCAAGATGTTTTTTTCCTTCGCGGCAAATAATTGCCATTAAGCGAGTTTGATTTTTTTCTAATAAATCGGCAGCACGTTCTAAACATGCAGCACGTTCTTCAACGGCAAGTTTTCCCCAGGTGTTGGTCGCACGAAATGCTTTCGCTAACACTTGATCGAGTTCTTTTTCAGTCGTATCTGCAATGGGTTGTGGTAACGAAATTTTTTCTAATCCCGCTTTTAATTGATTCAGTGTTTGGGCATTAGATAAATCAACGCCGGCAGAATTTTGCCGTTCTGTGCCATAAATATTTTTTGGTAAAGGAATATGCGGGTGTGGTTTTTGCTGCAAGTTTGCAATTCTAGCAATTGGGTCATCAATAATTTTATCAATTGATGTCGTATCGTCGGCAAGTCGATTGATGAATGAAGTATTCGCACCATTTTCCAATAGGCGGCGTACTAAATAACCGAGCAAGTCTTGGTGTGTGCCAACGGGTGCATAAATACGGCAGGGGACAGTGTTGATGAGTTGATCGTAAAGCGTTTGCCCCATGCCATGCAAACATTGAAATTCGAAATCACCACGCGATCCCGCCATTTCTAAAATGGCAGCGACAGAAAATGCATTATGGGAACCGAATTGCGGATAAAAACATTCTGGTTGTGATAATAATTTTTTTGCGCATGCAATAAATGAAACATCAGTGGAATTTTTCCGCGTGAACACCGGATAATTTTCCAGTCCTAACACTTGGCTTAGTTTAATTTCAGTATCCCAATAAGCACCTTTAATTAAACGCACCATGAGGCGGCGTTGATAACGTTTAGATAAATCAGCCAGCCAATCAATTACAAATGGCGCGCGTTTTTGATAAGACTGAACGGCAAGACCAAATCCTTCCCAGCCATTGAGTGCAGGATCGCTAAATACTTTTTCGATTATTTCTAGTGATAATTCCAATCGATCTGCCTCTTCTGCATCGATTGTGAAACCAATATTTTGTGCTTTTGCTGCTGTTGCTAATTCAAGTAATGATGGAGCGAGTTCGGCCAAAACACGCTCACGTTTTGCCATTTCATAGCGGGGGTGTAGCGCAGATAATTTGACCGAAATGCCTGGCCCATGAATGGGATCAAGTGTGGCGGAGGCTTGCCCAATTGCTTTGATGGCATTGAGATAAGAGTTAAAATATTTTTCGGCATCTTCGCGTGTTTTTGCAGATTCTCCCAGCATATCGTAAGAGTAACGATAGCCTAATTCTTCTGATTTTTTTGCGCGTTTTAACGCTTCATTGATGGTTGTGCCCATGACGAATTGTTTACCGATAATCTTCATGCCTTGCGCGACAATGGGTCTGATAATTGCACTGCTTGTACGACTGAACAGACGTTTGAGAGAAGCGCCTAAACTTTTTTCTGGATTTAAATTTGGGGCAAGCACTTTTCCAGTGAGCAGCAATGACCAAGTGGCGGCGTTAACAAAAAGAGAGTCACTGGTGTTCAAATGTTTTGACCAATCGGCAGGGGAAATTTTGTCGCTGATTAATTGATCACGTGTTGCACTGTCAGGGATGCGCAATAACGCTTCAGCTAAGCACATCAGTGCAATCCCTTCTTCGGTTGAAAGATCATACTGATGTAAGAATGCGTCTAAGCCACCACTTTTTTTGCGGTTTTCACGGGTGCCATCCACTAACTTCGCTGCAGTGGCATGAATACGTTGCATTTCAACAGATGAAAAAGCAGCTTGTTTAAGAAGATTATTTACACAGGTCGTTTCATCGGCACGATAGGCATGTGTGATGGCTGCTTGCAATGCAGTTTGTTTAATTGGATTGGCAAAGATCATAGCTATGAATTCCGTCAAGTTTTGTTACTATTATACATACCCATCTTAAGATGGTCATTTGAGGAGCATTGGTGGTGACAATTAAACCAAAAAAACAGAATATTGCAAACCGATTTCGTGGGTTATTGCCTGTGGTGATTGATGTTGAAACATCTGGATTGAATCCAGCAACCGATGGTTTGTTGGAAGTTGCAGCAGTGTTATTGAATATGGATGCAGAGAATAATTTACGTGTTGGGCAATGTTATGCCTATCACATTGAGCCATTCGTGGGTGCAAACTTAGATCCTGAATCGTTGGCGATCACAGGTATTGATCCACATTCACCGTTACGTTATGCCATGACAGAGCAACAGGCATTACACATGGTGTTTGCTACGGTTAAGCAATTATTAGAAGAAACAGGATGCCAGAGGGCAGTTTTAGTGGGGCATAATGCATGGTTTGATTTGGCCTTTATTCAGGCGGCAATTAAACGGAATTCATCCTTGGTTAGTCCATTTCATTCATTTACAACGCTGGACACAGCGACTTTATCAGGTGTGGCATTAGGTGAAACCGTATTAGCCAGGGCGTTAAAGGCAGCGAAGATTTCTTTTGATGTAAATAAAGCACATTCGGCGGCTTATGATGCGGAGAAAACGGCGGAGTTGTTTTGCCATATTGTGAATAAGTGGCGAAGATAAGTCATCAATAAAAAAGCCCGCATCAGCGGGCTTTTTGTTGAGATGGTTAGATTAACCAAATTTAACTGCTGCACGTACACCCACGGTGTCGCTACTGTTACCAGTACCGCCTTGGCTGGTGCTGTAGTCTTTATCACGGCCAACTTGTACGCCGAGGTTGGTGTTCTTCCAAGCGTCGATGTTGTAACCAACAATCCAACGATTCTTAGGTAAGAACAAATCAACTGCTTCGTTAGTTTGTTGATAGCCGAGGTAAATATTTTGGTTTTTGTTCCAAGCATTGAAGCCATAGCCAGCTTGTAAATCACCCGCGTATGGTCTAGCACCTTTTGCGTTAATTGCACCGCCAGGGACAGCGCCAAGAGTTTTGGTGTCTAAATCAAAGTTGTCGAAACGACGCAGAGCTTCTACGAAACGAACATCGAAGCTGAAACCACCGCTGTTGATATCGCCATAGATTGTGCCAGCGCCAACTGCTCTACGATAGCCGTTTGCTCCGTCTGCAGCATTTAAAGTGTTTACAGCGTACATAACGTCGTTAACACCAATCATGTCGTACAAGTAGCCAACACCGATGTCATAGCCAAGTTGATCGCTTGGGTGATCAAAGCCTAACGCAGCACCATAGTTTGGTGTTGTGTGGCCTAATTGACGAGATGTTGCTAGGTTGTTAGCACGTTGTCTCCAACCATTATCAAATGCAAATATTGAACCGTTGAAGCCCATTTGGGTGATAAATCCAGCAGTTGCTGCGGTTTGCAATGATTCGGTTAAGGATTGAGCTACAGTGCGTTCAATTGGATCGATTTGGTATCTACCAAAGTTTACGAACTCTTTACCTAAATCAACAAAGAACGGTGTTTGATCAAAGTTAGCGATACGGAGAAAGCCCTGTTGTAAAATGAGCTTGGTCTGTGTGCTAGTGCTGAGGCCATTTGATGTGTACATTTGATCGTAAATGCCTGCTTTGTTGGTGGTGACGTTGGTTTGAGCAACATTACTAGCATCATCATAGCTGAGTGTAACCATTGCTTTAACCCAGTCATTAACGTTGCCGAATACGTTTAAGTATGCATCGTTAAGAGCGATTCTTTGTACGTTTTCACCTTCATAACCTTTGGAACGATTGCCCCATGTGCCGTCAACATTCACGCCGCCAGCAAACGAGATTAATTTCATGCAATCTTCAGTTGATTTAGCGCGACCAACGTTTTGATCCATTCTATCTAAGATCATGGTGTACATGTTGGTGATTGGGCAAACAACTGGCAATGCACCCATTGCTTTGTAATCAGTTGTTGAGTTTGCAGTGGTTGCAGCCATCACGTGATGTTTGTGATGATGTTTGTGTTTGGTTGTTTGAGTAGCTGTGTCAGCGAAAGCTGGCAAGCTGATCAATCCTAACACGCTCATTGATGCAACAACGAGTTGTTTTAATTTCATGCTTTTGTATCTCCTTGATATATTGGTTTGATCCGGACGATTTGCAAAACTACAGACAAAGATACGTTATTGCAAGCAAAATTTAACCTATAAATTGATAACTGCGTATCATAGTCATCTTATAGTCATCTTACTTACAATTTTTTGACCAGACCTTTTTGAAATGATTTTTTTCCTGCAAATTTTTTATTTTTGCGAGAGAAATCATTTCGCGGCGCCATTTTAAGTAAAGAATTTGAAAATTAAAAGTGGTAAATGAAAAAATAAAAAAAACCCGCAATCGAGTGCGGGTTTTTATAAAATTTTTACAATGTCTCTGCTTGTTCTGCAAGATATGCAGCAACACCTTCAGCAGTTGGTGTCATGCCTGTTTTACCTTTTGTCCAGCCAGCTGGGCAAACTTCTCCATGCTTGTCGTTGAATTCCATTGCATCAACTAAACGAATTAACTCATCAATATTTCTACCGAGCGGTAAATCATTGACGATTTGTGCGCGCACAACGCCATGTTTGTCGATCATGAATGCACCGCGTAACGAAATGTGTGCAGTCGGATGTTCAACTCCGTAAGCTTGTGAAATTTGATGAGTGATGTCAGCGACTAATGGATATTTAACTGGACCAATTCCGCCATCTTCAATTGCGGTTTTGCGCCATGCGCTGTGTGTAAATTGCGAATCGATAGAAACGCCAATCACAACGGTTTGACGTTGATTGAATTCTTCAATGCGATTATTGAGCGCGATTAATTCAGAAGGGCAAACAAAAGTGAAATCCAGTGGATAGAAAAATACGATGCCATATTTACCTTTGATTGTTTCAGCTAAATTGAATTTATCTACGATTTCGCCATTACCTAGCACCGCTGCAGCTGTAAAATCAGGGGCTTTTCTACCTACGAGAATTGTCATACTTAATTACTCTCCTACAAACAAATGATATATGAAGTTAAGGTGACGCCATTCTCAACTTTCTCAATGGGGCCCCATCGCTACGGGTATCCCGCAATGTAAACATTGCGGGAGCCCTCCCTATCGCTCAGCCCCATTGAGAAAGTTGAGAATGGCGTTAAGGTGGCGATTATATACGTAAAAATAACGGCGGAATAGGCGTTTTATGCTATTTTCGCACCCTATTTTACGGTATTATCCGCATCTTGCTTTGGGGTGAGTCAATATGATGTTTTTATTAATCTTGTTGGGTGTTTTGCTGAATGCCGCTGCACAGTTATTGCTAAAAGCAGGTATGACGAGTATCGGTCATTTTCAATTTAGCTGGGCTAATATAGTGCCTATTGGCTTAAAAGTCATGGTGAATCCACCGATTGTGGCTGGGCTTTTTTCATATGTGATTAGTGTCGGGGTTTGGTTGTTGGTGTTGTCCCGTGTGCAAGTCAGCTATGCCTATCCCATGCTAAGCATCGGTTATATTGTGAATGCAGTTGCTGCCTATTATCTATTTGGTGAAAGTTTGTCGGTCATGCGAGTGACTGGTATTTTCATCATTATTGCGGGCGTTTATTTGATTTCTAGGACATGAGGAGCGTATGAGCGAAGAGTTTTTACCATTTTCTCGACCATCCATTAGCCGTGCGGCTATTGATGAAGTAGTAGCTTGTTTAGAATCCGGTTGGATTACAACAGGCCCGCGAGTAGCCCAATTTACGGAGAACTTAAAAGAATATTTGGGCGCGCCGCATGTGTTACCCATCGCGTCAGCGACTGCCGGATTGCACATTGCGCTGCTCGCACTGAATTTTCAACCTGGGGATGAAGTCATTACGACTCCACTCACTTTCGCTGCCACATTAAATATGATTGTGTTAGCAGGTGCAAAACCGGTCTTGGTTGATATCGATCCTGCAACTCTTAATATGGACATGAATCGGTTGCAAGATGCCGTGACGGATAAAACCCGCTTGATCATGCCGGTACATTTTGCTGGCTTGCCAGTTGATTTAGATCCTTTATATCAATTAGCAGAGCAGCGCGGTATTCGTGTCATTGAAGATGCTGCACACGCGATTGGCACAGAATATAAAGGTAAGCGCATCGGCAGCTTTGGTGATACACAAGTCTTTAGTTTTCATCCTAATAAAAATATGACAACGGGCGAAGGCGGATGCATCGCTACGCGTGATGATGAATTAGCTCGTAAAATGGGCTTGCTGCGTTTTCACGGCATGGATCGAGAAGCGTGGAATCGATTTGGTAAAAGCGGTTCGCAAGATTATCAAATTGTGCTGCCTGGATTTAAGTACAACATGATGGATATTCAAGCGGCGTTAGGGTTGCATCAATTAAGAGATTTAGAAGGTTTTATTGAGCGGCGCACAGAATTGGTAAATCGTTATCAAGAAGTGTTAGCTGATTGGCCGCAATTCACATTACCAAGCGAGCCAGGTTTTTCTCATCGTCATGCGTGGCATCTCTATACGCCATTAGTGAATGAGATGGAAGCAAAAATGAATCGCGATGAATTTATGGCGCGCATGAAAGAAAAAAATGTGGGCACTGGACTGCATTATCGCGCAGCGCATTTGTACCCTTATTATCGAGAAGAGTTTGGTTTTGCACCAGGCGATTTTCCACATGCGGAAGACGCAGGTGAGCGCATCGTCAGCTTGCCATTATTTCCTAGCATGACAGATGCAGAACACGATCGTGTGATCGATGTGATGTATAGCATATTTAATAGTTGAGGATATGTTGTAATGAATGTGTTGATTTTAGGTGTCAATGGTTTTATCGGCAGTAATTTAAGCGAAGCAATTTTAGCACAGACAGATTGGCAAATTACGTCTATTGATTTAGCGCAAGATAAATTAGAAAAGTGCTTAGGCCAGAAAAATTTTCATTTCACAACGGGTGACATCACTAAGCAAAAAGACTGGGTTACAAAACAAATTCAAGCATGCGATGTGGTGTTGCCATTAGTTGCGATTGCGACTCCTGCGACTTACGTGCAAAATCCACTGCGCGTATTTGAATTAGATTTTGAAGCGAATTTAGATATCATTCGTCAATGCGTGCGTTTTAGCAAACGCATTATTTTCCCTTCCACATCAGAAGTGTATGGCATGTGTCCTGATCAAGCATTTGATGAAGAAGATAGTAACTTGGTGACAGGCCCGATTCATAAAGAACGCTGGATTTATTCCACCTCTAAGCAGTTACTCGATCGGGTGATTTACGCTTATGGCAAACATCAAAACTTATCTTATACATTGTTTCGACCATTCAATTGGTATGGTCCAAAATTAGATAATATATTTAATCCTAAGCCGGGCGGTTCGCGCGTATTGACGCAGTTTATCGGCAATATTTTACGCGGTGAAGATATCATGTTGGTCGGCGGCGGTGCGCAGCAGCGCTGTTTTGCTTACATTGAAGATGGTATTTCAGCATTAATTAAAATGATCGAAAATCACAATGATTGTGCGCGTAATCAAATTTTTAACGTGGGTAATCCGACAGATAATATTTCGATTCGTGAATTGGCAGAAACCTTAGTTGCATCCATCAAGCAATATCCGAAATATGCTGAGGCTGCAGCGAAGACAAAATTAATTTCTGTTAATGCGGAACAGTATTATGGTGCGGGTTATCAAGATGTGACGTTGCGTGTGCCTTCGATTCAGCGGGCTGAAACAATATTAAATTGGCGTCCGACAGTGAATTTTGCGGAAGGGTTGAAGAAGACG
>Ga0207089_1021_pt1 | contig 45547 bp, 50 predicted proteins | sample Alteio_BWMinHeat_49_FD_153571 | JGI IMG/M metagenome (GOLD analysis project Ga0207089, IMG submission 153571) | Enriched cells from forest soil in Barre Woods Harvard Forest LTER site, Petersham, Massachusetts, United States -... | ecosystem: Environmental > Terrestrial > Soil > Temperate forest >...
ATATAAGAAAGTTTTTTGCGATATTTAGTTCTTGTCAGGGTTATCTAAATAAGTGGGCAACATAGTAAAAAAATTATGAAAAAGGTTTTTGTTAACGGTTATGGTTCTATAGGAAGTAGAATTACTCAATTTATTGCTGGAGATTCCGATGTTGAGTTAATAGGGATTGGAAAATACTCACTAGACGATAAAGTTAGTGATGCCATTTCAAGAGGATTTGGAGTTTATGTTCCAAAAAATAAACTAGAGCAGTTTAAAAATTTTAAGATATCTGGTACAATCGAAGATGCGTTAGAAAAATGCGATTTGGTAATAGACGCAGCTCCTGGTGGAAATGGTTATATCAATAAAAAAAATCTATATGAACCAAAAAATGTTAGAGCTATTTTCCAAGGAGGGGAAAAAATTACAGGCGAGAACGCAGTTGCTGATGTAATATTTAATTCTCGAGCAAATTATGTTGAGGCATTTGATAAAAAATACGTTATGCAAGGAAGTTGTAACGTTACAGGGATGGGAAGAATATTACAACCTCTCAAAGAAAAATATGGAAAGAAAATAAAAAGATTTGATGCAACACTCATACGCAGATGGGCGGATTTAGAAGATTCTAAAACTGAAGTAAAAGACTCGATTGAATGGACACGTAAACCGCATCATAATGATGATGTGAAAAGCTACATGGGCAAAGACACTCCATTGTTTATACGTGCATTCAAAGTGCCAACAAGACAGATGCATGTACATTCTATGGACATTAGATTTAACGAAACAGTTCCATCATCACCTGAAATTTTGGATCTTTTCAAAAATGAATATGGTGTTGCTATTTTGTATACTGCTAAAGGGACAAAAGATATTAGAGATTTTGCTGAAACCACAAAATTCAGTTTCAAAGACACCAATATGATCCACATACATGCAGATATGTTAGAAGTACAAGATGATATTGTAAAAATCACTTATTCTGATGATCAAACAGGAATAGTGGTACCTGAAAACCATCTTTTGATGCAAGCAATGTTATTCAAACGAAATAAAAATGATGCATTCAAACATACTGAAGATCTATTCCATATGGAAGAAAAGAAAAAGATCCTCGAAGAACATTTTTCAATGAAATGAGAAAAATTGATCATTGATGAACTTGTTGCTGTCAGTTTTTAATATTTATTATAATATGGTAATTTACGTGAACTTATAAAAGAGACGAGAACTAGTATAATACATACAACAATTTGTCTACAAATATTATGATATATTCATCTTTTAGAAAACATGGTTATAACTTGGTTGCAACATCGTATGCACTAGGTGGTAATAACTTATCATGACCCAAAATTTAATTTTAGATATAGTTTTTCTTGCAATCCTTGTTTGTTTTTCAGGATTCTTTAGTGGTTCTGAAGTTGCATTAGTAGGAGTCAGTAAAGCAAAGGTGAATCAGCTTGTAAAAGAAAAAACAAAAGGTTCCTCATCATTATATAAACTGAAATCAAATCCCAGCAGAATGCTTGCAGCAATAAACTTGGGAAATGCTTTAACTAATGTAGGTTCTTCTGCATTGGCAACACAAATATCTTTAGGTTTGTTTGGCAGTAATGGTCTAGCCATAGCGATTGGAATTATGACATTCATACTCCTTGTTTTTGGAGAAATAACGCCAAAATCATACTGTTTTGCAAACGCTACAAAAATTTCACTTAAAGTCAGCGGTATAATTTTGGTTTTTAGTTACGTATTTTATCCATTTGTTATTCTTTTTGAAAAAATTACTAGAGGGATGTTACAGATTGCAGGAAGCTCACACCATCCTCCACCTATAACAGAACAAGAGATTTACAGTGTTATAGAACAAGGGCTTGAGGACAAGGTATTGAAAAAACATGAAAAAGAACTTGTACATGGAGCTTTAAAATTTGATGATACTGTAATCCATTCAGTGATGACTCCTAGAACAAAAATGTTCATGTTGCCTTCCACGATGTTACTATTTGATGCCCTTCCTGTGATTAGTAAAAGTGGGTTTTCTAGAATTCCAGTATACAAGGAAACCACTGATCAGATTGTTGGCATATTACATGTTAGAGATTTGTTAAAACATCTTGAAAAGGAAGATAAAATGATAAATCTTGAATCCATTTCAAGAAAGCCAATTTTTGTATCTCAAGAACAAAAAACTAGCAAATTATTGAGAGAAATGCAAGGAAAACAAACCCACATGGCCATAGTGGTAGACGAATTTGGAGGCGTAGAAGGGTGTGTAACATTAGAAGATCTCTTAGAAGAAATCGTAGGAGAGATAATGGATGAAACCGACAAAATTGAACTAAATTTTAAAATCCTAGACAAAAATACTATGCTTGCAAGCGGTGATGTTGAGATTGATATTGTAAACGAGATATTAAAATCTGATATCCCTCAAGGCGACGACTATTCTACACTTAGTGGTCTTTTGCATGATAAACTAAAGGACATTCCAAAAGTTGGCGATAAAATCGAGATTGATTCAATTAAAATAATTGTAGAAGAAGTAGTAAATAACCAAGCAAATAGGATCAAGATAGAAAAGGAAACTTAAGTTCGTGGCGGGTTTGCAAACCTGTTTTGAGGATTTTTGTGATAATCTACAGGGATACTTGCATCTTTTTGCCTACCTGTTAATATTCCAACTACAACATCATCTTTTTTAATAATTTCTTCACCCATTAATTTTTTAACACCTGCTGGAACCGCACCAGACGCCATTTCACAATCAAATCCATTTAAACCAACTAACGCCATTCCATCCATCATTTCTTGATCTGAGACTTGAGTTACAACACCGTTTGTATATTCAAGCGCTCGTAAACCTTTGAGAATGTTAGCTGGTTTTGCAATTTGAATTGCAGTAGCTTTTGTTTTTGGTCTTATTCCATTTTTATCCATGTATGTGTAATATCTTTTAATTATCTCAACATCTGGTTTTCCTTTATTCCAACGTAGATTTGTATCTTCAAATTTTCCGTTGTAAAGTGTATGTAATGTATTTGCACCTTCTGAATTAATTACTGCAATTCGTGGAATTTTTTTTATCCAGCCCCATTCATAGAGTTCCATGAGACTTTTGCCACAACTTGATGTATTCCCTAGCGCACCACCAGGATATACAATCCAGTCAGGAGGATTCCAATCTAGTTGTTCTAGTGCTCTAAATACAATAGTTTTTTGCCCTTCTATTCGAAATGGATTGACGGAATTTACTGTATATCCTCCAACCTCGCTTGCCTTTTTTAGCGAGGCAGAAAGTGCATCATCAAAATTTCCTTTTATCTCAATCACTTGAGCTCCGAATTGAAATGCTTGGCTTAGCTTTCCTGGAGCTACCTCTCCTGCTGGGATATATACATCACATTCAATATTCTCATTTGCTGCATACATTGCAGCAGATGCCGAAGTATTTCCTGTAGAGGCACAGATAATTTTGTTTATGTTAACAAGTTTGGCATGGGTAACTGCAGTAGACATTCCGTTGTCTTTGAACGATCCACTAGGATTGTATCCCTCTGGTTGAAGCAGTAGATTTTGGAGCCCAACATAATCCGAAACTTTTGACATGTGGTATGGTTTTGATAATCTTCCTTCAGCACCATCCAACGAAACAAGGTATTTTGAATACTCTTCAAAATCTTCAGTATCTATTTGACAAAAGTTCAACAGTTCTCTGAATCGCCAAACACCACTTTCATTAAAAATATCATTAGCGTGATTTCTTCTTTTATAAAATACCTCTTTAAGTGAGGTAGGTGGTGTGTCTTTGTATTTTATATCTAATAAGTGACCACGATCACATTCTATTCTGATATCAGAAATAGGATATTCTGAACCACATGTAGGCTCAATGCATTTTTGCAAAGCTCCAGATTGCAATATGGGAACTGTAGATAGTACTTATTTAAATCTAGAGCAAGGCATTTTGTCTTCCTTATGGTATTATTAATTTCTAAATAAATTACAACAAACATGATTGTTTTATTACTAAGATCCCTAGAATGTTGTAAAAAGAAAATAAAGTTATTTTTTAGGTCCTGATCGTGTATGAAAATTAAGACAACATTTGCATTCTTTTATGATGCATTCACTTTCAGAAACATGTCCACAAATACCACATTCACAGTGCGTTTGCATAATTAATTAATGGTTTTTAGATGATATAACCCATACGGGGAACATTTTTCTGATTTATAACTCAACAAATTGTTACTTTTTTGATTTCTTGGTAGTTTTAGGTGCATGTTTTGCTGCTTTTTTTGCAGATTTCGCCGTATCCTCAGCATGTTTTATTTTTGCTTCATCTGTCTCTTTTGCTTTCTCATCTACTGCCTTCATTATGGACTGTATCATGCCATCTAAATCACTGTCAGATACTGGCGGTTCTACCGCAGTGGCAATCTGATTTATTGTGTTTGATATTGCAGAGCTAACTTCCTCAAAGCTTTCTGGATCTTCATATGCTGCATTGTATAATGCCTTTAGACGTCTTACATCCATTAATAATTGATCAGTCATAGTTAAACGGAATTTTTTTCCATTAACCGTTATTTCTTGACTTATCATGTCTGCACTCTTCAATCCTACTTTCATAAAGGTTTCTGTAAACAAACAACTAATAACAGAACAAGTGTGATTTAATAAAATTGAATAGAAAAACAGCAGAAAAGGCACAACGATATTTTACAACAGGAATTAGTCTGATTACTTCTTTTGGTCCACATGGACAAAATGTCATGGCTGCAGAATGGACAATGCAGATTTCATACAAGCCAATGCTCATAGCAGTCTTTATCCATGAAAATTCTGTAACTTTTAAAAATATTAAAAAAAACAAAGGAATTCGGAATAAATGTATCCTCTGAGAGGCAAACGATGGCAGTAAACATTGCTGGTGGTTACTCTAGAAGAGAAATCGATAAATTGAAAATCAAAGAGGCTTTTGAATTTTTACCTTCAAGAAAAATAAAATCTCCAATGATTGCAGGTTGTATAATTAATGTTGAATGTAAATTAGTTACAATGAAAAAATTAGGAGATCATACTATGGTTGTAGGCAAGGCTGTTACAATTTCACATGATGAGGCAAAAAAACCATTGATATATCATTCTGGCAGGTATTTTCAAATTGGTTCGTTAATAGAGCCTTTCAGGAAAGTAGTAACTGTAGATGATGATGTTTTTGATTGGTTTTCCAGTATGTCAAAAGGCAAATTTGTGTTAAAATGTGTTGGTCTCATAATAAAATCCAATAACAGAGTTCTTGTTTTGAAACAAACTAAAAACACATCATATTTGACAATTCCATTTGTCGTACCTAAAAGAGGAACAGAGTATTTGAAAATACTTGATTTCTATATGCAAAAATCAGGTTTAAGTACAACAATAAACAATATCCCAATACTAAAAAGACTGACTTTAAAAAACAAAAAGAAGATTCAAAGAATTAATTTTGTTTTGTTTGAAGGTAGGTTAAAATCAAATATTAAAGATCATATTTGGAAGTCCTCAAAATTAAATCCATTATTACACATACTGTCCAATTAGATTACGATGTAATCTAGCGCCACTGCGTCACTAAGTAAAGGTGAATGTCTTGTGTTAAGTATATAGCCATTTTTCACATCTGTTGTTTGTATCCACCTATTTGTTGAACTATAATGCCTTTTTTCTTTCATCTCTTTTTCAATTGCGTTTAGATCAAATTCGCCTTCTTCAATCTGTTGAGTTTGAATGTGTTTTATGGTGATGAGAATTTTTTTTACTTTAACTCTTACACCAAATCTCCATACATGATCTGGTGTATCGTCTTCTACCTCTAGTAGTTTAAGCTTAATTTCCTTATTGCCAAATGCATCATGACTTATTAGACTCCTTTCATCAACAAAGTTCTCAAAGCTCATTATCTTAAATGAGGTAAATAGTCATTAAAGAAGTATTCGATATTATTAGTATATCAAGTGTTTTGATTTAAATGGCATTTGATAGTTTTCAAGTTCAAGCTTCTGTCTCTTTCCATTTATGAGTGCATATGTTTTTCCATCATATGTGCAAACACAATCTGTTATAGAATTTGATTCATCCCATACTTTGTAAAACTCTCTAAGTTGTCTACGTTCGTATTTTCCAGTTCCTATTCTTTTTTTGGAAAGAAACTTGAATGCAAGAATCATCTTTCTTGTTTTATAGAGTTCAAATGTATTAATCCATTTTAAGCATCGTATGATTTGATCATATGGAACAGGAAGTGTTGTTCCAGTTCCAGATTTTGCTTCTATGGTAAAAATGGTGTTTTCACCAGTACTTACTGCCAAGATATCTGGTAATGCTACACTTGGCGAACCAAGTCTAAATGCCTTCCAACCATGCGTTGCATTGAATCGTTTTACCAAAGTATCTTCCCAGTTATATCCACGTTGTCGCCTTGTTCTGGCAATTTTTTTATTAATACTACTTTGAAGTTGACTGTCAGCATTTGCTTTTTCAGACTCTGACTTTGATATGTGATTTACATTGCTTATTATAATTGATTTTTTTATAGAATTTTTTCTTTTTAGTGACACCATTATACAATCAATTCTTGCCATATAGAATTACTGGTAATTATGTAATACTTGGGCATAAAAGCTGGTTTTAAGCTAAATTTAGTCTACTAGTGGGGCATCGTTTTGTTTTGAATGACGTGTAATTTGATGTGTGTTTTAAAAAATTTGACATGTACTTAGGATTAATATGTCACCTTAAAATCACTTCAAAATATGTCACAAGGAGAGTCTATAACCTATCTAAAATACAAAACCTATGAAGACCTTTTAAAGGTAATACTATATTCCTCTCAATCTGTCCTGGGGGCCATTCCACTACTCTATCATATAGAATACAATAATCAAGATATCTTATTTCTTCAAACAGCAGGCGTAGGTGCCAGTACAGTTCATTATATGGCCACAAAAGAGAAACCAAATAAAAAATTCATTGAGTTGAAGAGATTATCCGGGGAATTTAGCTTTATCGATAAAATTGGTAATGATGGCATGTCATTATATGTTCCAATTTTAGAACTTGAAAAATCCACACTAAAATTTCCATAAATTAGATTATTTTACGATTTAAAATTGCATTAACTATCTTAAAGCAAATTAGTTTATCATTCTCTGATAAACCATATGTAGTTTATGACAATGACAATCACATGGAATGGTTAAACATTCTTGATGTTTCCTATCTTTACACTCTAAAGCTATGAACAAAACCATCTACTCTTTTGGTAAAACCTTAAAGTGAATATGAAAAAGCAGATAACTTCCTAAGATCATCAATCCAATCCATACTGCTACTAAGATAGATGACGTATTATCATCTAAATTTAATGTCGAGTTGTTACCATCAGTTGAATGATTTGTTAAACCATGAGTATTTGATATTGTATTATTTCCAATAAACCCCATGTTCATATTAGAATAGAACGATAAATAGGCAAAAATTGATATTATTGCCGTGATACTTATGATGAGGCATATTACACCAATATGACGACGTCTTGAAACGGTTTTGCTCAATTTAAAATCAAAAGGATTTGTTTTTGATATAACAAGCTGTAAGTGTTAGAAAATCACATACACCTTCCAAAGATTATGAGTGTTTAATCCGAAGTTTTAGGTCATTATATCATTAAGCATTTTTGTTTCTTATGATGTAAAATCACAATAAAACCATGAAAAAACGACCGTTTTTGACATATTACGTGAATGAGGCTTGCTTTAAGATTAATAACCTCAGACGTGATTTCCAAATATGGGAATAAGGCCTGATATAATGAAAGTCAAACTTTCATCTCCTACCACTCTGGGATATTTGGTTGTAATTATCGCAGCAACTTTAGAAGCATTCCGACAGGTCCTTTCAAAAGCATTGTTAGTACCAAATGACCAGATCACTACTGAGTTAAATCCTATTACTGTATCATTCTTTATTTTTATTATCAATGGATTGTTCTTTTCTACACTTACTAGAAAAAGCGGTTCAATTAAAAAAATTAGAAAAAAAGATTTATTTTTCTTAACATTAATTGGAATAGCTGAAAGCTCAGCATTAATTACATATTTTTTTGGATTACGCGACTCTACTGCATTAAACGCATCAGTTCTTAATAACGGTGAAATAATGTTTTCAATTTTGATAGCTATTATAATTTTCCGTGAAAAACTTCAAAAAATGGAACGAATTCCCTTTGCGATGATAATAATCGGAATGGTGGTTTTGCCAATTGGCTATGATTTCTATAGTAATGGAATAATGATGACAAAGATAGTTTTCGGAGATGTCTTACTTCTCTTGGCAGGATTGTTTTGGGCACTCGATATTAACATGTCACATCACATTAGTAGTAGATTGGGTTCGCAAAGAATAACTCAATTGGCTTCATTTTTAGCTGGATTATTTGCTTTGTGTTTAATTCTTGGCTTTCAGATTCCATTTAAAATTGATATTACACACATGCCAGCTATTGCAATTATAGGTATAGTTAGCATAGGTATGTCTACCGCTCTTTTCATTACAGGATTAAAACTGATAGGGGCCGTAAGAACAATTCTTATTTATTCTATAAATTCAGCTTTTGGAGTTGTTTTTTCAGGAGTATTTTTACATGAAAGCATAACTATGACTAGCATCATTTCTGTAAGTTTAGCATTTCTAGGTATTTACTTGCTAAGAAGTAGATTGAATAGTGGTGGGCAAAAATTGACTGTAGGAGATAATGAAGTAAAACATGATTAGTTTTACTAAACTATGTGGTAGTTGCCAACATCAGGGGTGTTGTACAAACTCCTCAGTACCACTAGTATTTTTACATGATTTAAGTGGATTAAAATCCATTGGAAAATCTGGAAGTGAATATCTTCAAGAAGTTACAATAAAAAATAAAAAAGTACTAGCTGTTAAGAAAAAAAATAATTCAAATGTTTGTGTTTTTTGGGACGAATCCAAAAAAATGTGCTCAGTTTATGAAAACAGACCGTTTGATTGTAGGGCATATCCATTTGATATACGGTTGATCCATGGAAAATACCATTGGATAGTATATTCATGTAATCCTGATAGTGATTGGCAATGGAGTGAAAATTATTTACAATCTTTAGAAAAGGATATGGAATTAAACGGAGTTTATGATGATATGGAAACTTTTGCTAATAATACAGAATTAATTCTACCGCAAGAATCACAAAAAACACCATTTATCATATTGCGTGAAGTAAAAAACCATAAATCTAAATTTTAACATGTTTTCTATTTTTGGTCTTTTACGATTGATTAAATTTATTATTGACTTAGATTACTTTAGATGGCACATATTTTTCTTTTATATTCTGTAGTCTTTCCAATCTTTTCATAACAAAAGCTGCAGTTTCACGTACATCAGGATTTGAATCTTTGAGACTATTTGAGATCATGTCTTTAGAATCAAACGCACGCATTAATCCTAAAGATTCGATTGCTTCGTGCTTTGCAATTATGCTTTTGTCATTTAAGGCAGTTTGAACCAAATCTGGGATCTTGTTTCTCATATTTCTAGCAGCAATTTGATAACATGCTTCATGTTTTACAACACCATTGTTATCATTTTTTAATACCCAGCTCATTAGATCTGCCACTTCATCAAATAATGGAGTGCCCGGGTTCATCTCTGCAATTTCACCTGCTAACCATACTGCATCCCAACGAAGGGATTCGTCAATTTCATTTTTTATAATCGTAGTACATTTATCGAGCCGTGCTCTAAATGGTAAGTGTCTAAGTTTACCCTCATCAAGAATAATATGGCTCATTTCCATATTTGGAAATATCATGAGCTGTAATAAGTATTGTCATAACATCATGAGACATACACCTTGATTTTAACTCCTCTGTCGTATCATGTACATAATGTCAGGATTAGACAGCCTAATTGCAAAATCACTGGATTCTACTATTAAAGAGAATCTAGGCAAAAAAACATTACAAAAAGTTGAAGATAGACTCTTTGAAAAATATGGCATAAATCTTACACAGGCAATAGGAGATTTTACTAAATTAGATACAGTATTAAGAGAATTTTTTGGGGAAGGAGCTGAAGGGTTAGAGAGACAATTCCTAGAGAATGTTGTTACATTAGAAGAATCAAAGACACAAGACATCAATTGGGTTGCAATAGAAGATCCATCCCTTGCTAAATTAATCTTAGAGTCATTCGGAGATGAAGACAAGAAAAACATTTTGAATGTTGTTTTAGGAGAGTCAAGAATTATCTCAGAAATTCTTGAAATTGCAAAAATACCACAAACATCCGGTTATAGAAAAGTAAACGCACTAATTGACAATGGTCTACTGGCAGTTAATGGCTATGTTACTACCCATGACGGGAAAAAGGTAAGCAAATACAAATCAATATTTGAGAATGTGACAATCAACATAGAAAAGAACAAAGTAGTTGTCAAGGTTTTGCTTGCAAAAGAGTCAATAGAAAAAAGCTCTGTAATTCAAGTAGTACAATGTAGGTAATTCTTCAATGTTGCATTGGAGAAAGAATTCTGAAAAACCCAGCATAGTGCCAGATAAGATTAGCAGCCCAATCGATCCAAAGTTATTATTAGTAATTTTTGGAATAGTTGGTGCTTTTCAAATATATCTATATGCAGCTTTTCCAAATCCAAATGATGCATCGCATCTAATTGATGTCATTTCTGTCATTAACCCATTAATTTCTTCAATTGCTGCATTTTTTGTAGTAAAAAGATATTGGGGTTCGCGTGTATTTGGAAAATCATATCTTGTTTTAGCTATAGGATTTGCCATGAATTTTATTGGAGAAACTGTTTATGGCATCTATGATCTATTAGGTTATGATACAACTTTTACAGTTGCAGATCTATTCTTCTATGCATTTTATCCGTTAATTATGGCACATTTAATATTAAATATAAGATTTTTCAAGCCAAAAATTGGTATCCTCACCAAATCATGGGTAATTGCGATCCCAATTGCCATTACATTAGTTTATTCCATAATTTCACTTCAGAAACATGGTGAGGCTAATTTTGGTTTCTATACTGGATTGATTTATGTAGTCTTGGGTTCGTCAATTTTGTCTGGCACCATGCTAGGAGCTAGAGTGTTCCGACAAGGTGCATTGGGGGTTTCTTGGCTTGTTTTGTTAATCGGTGTCATACTTTTGACTTTTGGTGATGTGTGGTATTCTTATCTGGATACGTTTGATCAATACACACTAACACATCCGGTCAATTTGTTTTGGTATAGTGGATACATGATAGTTACTTATGCATTATACAAACATCAAAAAACAATTTAACATTTAAAATTATTTTTTATATTTTCAATAATAAAATTAATTCTCAATATCATATAAAATTATAATCTAAAATACAACATGTTATTTTTTTTTATTACTTAATATTACATATCTAGTAAATATATTTCCAATTTTGGCAGAACAACCTTTTATCTAAAGTAATCCAAATAACAAATAACAATGTTAAGAACAACTACCGCACAAAAACAATGCGAGGTTTCTCAAAGAAATGATCTAATGAAAGGATTTTCACTAGAAAACTCCAGTTTAGAGCCATTATCCATCATAAAAACAATGATGAAGATAATAAGAACAAAATCTATTGGTAGTATGAATATGGAGACACAAGTGCAATTTTCAAAGATAGCAGATGCGGTAATACGAATGGCAGAAGAAGTTAGAGAATAAATAGTTAAAACCAAGCACACTTTATCCTATTTTTCTTGTATGTAATTAACTAATACATGCAGATATCTAAAGAGGATCTACTAGATCAGTCTGTTATTCAAATGACAAGCGAAACTAATTCATTATTAGATTCCACGTTAGAGTCAAAATCATACGATTATGAAATGTTACTAGAAAAACTAAAAAATGAACTATCTAAGTTTGGTCTAACTTCTAACCAATCAAAGGTTTTTTTGTTTTTAGAAAAATATGGTCCTAGTACGGCAACACAAGTAAGTAAAACCCTAAAGGTACCGAGAACTGAGACGTATCACCTTCTTACTCATCTTCAAAACAAAGGCATAGTATCTGCAACATTCCAGCACCCCATTAAATTTTCAGCGTTAGCACTTGACAAAGCAATGGGTGTATTGATTAATACTGAAAAAGAGCGAGTCAAAACACTAGAAAATCAAGAAAAAGGCCTAGTAGATCTTTGGAATACCATACCTAATTTCAAAATTGATCAAAATGATGTCAAAGAAGGAAAATTCCAAATGCTTCAAGGAGTAAATCAAATGACTGGAAAAATAAACGAAATGATCTCCAAAACAAAAAATGAACTTCTAATTTTAGGATCAGAAAAGGATTTCATGAAGTTTTATCATTCTGGTTTTCTAGAACTCATAATAGATTCAAAAATTGAAGCAAAATTAATTACATCATCATCTAAAAAAACGACATATATTTTTGATCAAAAATTAATAACTAAAGTAAAGAAAACTCCAAGTAAGATCAAAGAAAATCTTTGTTTTATTATAAAAGATGATAATGAATTGCTCCTATTCATGAAAAATGTAAGCGAATCTCCACAAAATGTAATAGCAATGTGGACTGATTCAACTTCCATGATTTACACAATGCAATTATTATTTGGTTACATCTGGTCAAATTCAAGACATCTTCAATAATGAAGTGTCAATACTATGAATATTGATCAAAACCAATTAAGAAAAGCCATGGTTAGTCTTACCGTCGAAAAGGTGTTGCTTGGGATTGGTCAGCCAATTTATGAGAAAGTTATAAAACAATTATCAAAAGACTACAACTGCTATTTACCTGAATGTTACGAGCATCCAGAATATTTAAACAAAGTTTTGAAAAAAATCTTTGGTAATGCACATATTACAATTGTGGATGCAATAAAAAATGAACTAAATGAATACATAACAGAAAAACCAATAGAAGTCTTTATTACTGTATTAGGTGAGTAAATTTGCAAAATAATCTAGAGAAATTACAAGAACAAAAATCATTATTTACATGCCTTTTGATAACAGGCCTTGGAATAATGCTAGCAACATTTTGTGGAAAAGAAGTAGTTAAGACGGTGACTGATTTCACATACATTCCAGTATCAGGAGCCCTTGTTATTTTATCAATAATCATATCAACAAGATTCAGAAAAACCGGTAATCATGGTAAGGCATGGTTATTATTCTTGGGAATCTCAATTTCATGGTTTATTGCAGAGACCATATGGGCAGAATATGAATTAGTATATCATCTTAATCCATTTCCATCATCTGCTGATGCGTTTTATATTTCAGGATATCCATTTTTATTTTTATTTTCAATATATTATCTAAAACCATTCAAAAAATTAATTTCAAGAAAAATGATACTTTTGACTTCATTAATTGCAGTATCAGTTCTAATTCCAAGTTTGTATATGACTGTTGATAACAATTCTCATGAAAGTAAATTTGCTATTGCATTAGGCTCAATATATCCAATTGCTGATTCTATCATTCTTGTACCTGCATTAATTGGAATCTTTTTATTTTTTAAAGGTGAGGTAAACTTTCTATGGACCCTATTATTGATTGGAATTTTATTTGAAGTAATTGCTGATACAGGATTTCAATATTTTACACTTAATAATTCGTATTATACTGGTCATCCCGTAGATATTTTATTCATATGGTCATACATCATGTTCTCATTTGGCATCTATAATCATATTCAGATATTCAAGAAGAATAATAAAATTAAAGAATTTGATAAAGTGGCTTGACAATAACTTGTAATTAATTTAATTGAAAAAAGAATTTTTCCTTATCAGTATAATCACATTCTACAAGTTCAAGATCATGGTCTACTGATGGAATTTTCAACCCTGTTTTTAACTCTCCCATCACTCTGATCGTATTTTCAAATTCGGCTATACAAAAAAAGACGTTATCTTTCTTTGAGAACTCGATTAGCTTACCCTTTTTAGATATCTGCCTCCATTTTACCTTACTAAAACAAACATTACAAAAATCACTTGGAGGCCAGACAAGTTTGTTGCATTTTGTACATTCACTACAGACAAATTTGCCGTTTTTTAGCTCGTTTTTAAATTGATTCATGATTCAAAAATGAGAACTGTTGAAGAAGTAGCAGCCGCAGACATGTTTTGAACTAGACCTACTTTGGCTTCTTCAACTTGACGTTTTCCTGCTTTGTTTTGAAGCTGTTGACTAATTTCTACAACTTGAGCTATTCCAGTAGCTCCTAAAGGATGACCAGAACCTAACAATCCTCCTCGTGGGTTAATTTTCTTATTTTGAGTATCATACATGGTTCTAACAAATTGATTTCCCTTTCCTTTTTCTACAAAACCCAAGTCTTCGACTTCTATAATTTCACATATGCTAAATGCATCATGAACCTCAGCAACGTCAATGTCTTTAGGCTCTTTTTTTGACATTGTATATGCAGCATTAGCTGCGTATTTTGTGGATTTCAGTTTAGTAAGATCTTCGTTTTTTGTAAATCCCGCAGAGATTGTTTTTTGACCCAATCCAGTCAGCCAAACAGGACAATCCGTAAATTTTTTTATGGATTCATCGGATACAAGTAGGATTGCGGCAGAACCATTACATGGAAAAGAACAATCTAAAATACGAACATCATCAGTAATATTTTTTGATTGCATTACTTCTTCTACAGAATATTCTTTATCAAAATAGGCATGCGGGTTTTCTAATGCGTTTTTGTGATTTTTAGCAGAGACTGTAGCAAGATCTTCCATGGTAGTACCATATTTTCTCATATGAGATCTTGTAAACATAGATGACCAGTATACAGGATGTTTGTATTGACCACGTGATACATCCCATTCTAAAACTAGTCCAGGACTATCAAATTTTTCTGCACCAACTACTAATGCAACATCTGCTAAACCTGAAGCAATGTATGAATATGCTGAAATCACACTATTTGCACCAGAATTGCATAAACTCTCAACAGAATGCGATATTTTTGGAGAAATTCCAGCAAGCTCAGACATCGTATTTGCTAAATATTTTCTATTATCATTAGTTGATGTAAGAACAACATCTACATCTTTTTGAGTTAAATTTTGAGATGTATCAAAAAGCGATTTTATCGACGATAACATTAATGATTCAATTGAAACGTCATCTTTGTTGAATTTTGTGAGGCCAAACCCTCCAATTCCTACTCTTCTCAATTTTTGCTACCTGATAGCGTGGAAATAAGCAGTTTAAAAGATTTCGTGACTTCACCTATTGGATTAAACTGTATTATTGGCAATGAAACACCAGTTTTTACAAATCTATCTAGTTTTTTCTTACACTCTTCAGGGATACCACAAATTGTCAGTGAATCAAGCATGTTAGTAGAAACTAGTTTGTAGTTTGTACGGAGTCCTGATTTTTTATATTCATCGTATATTTCTTGAATTTCTTTTGCAAATCCATTTTTTGCTAAAAATTCTCTGTAAATTTTTCCTACGGATATATAAAATGCAAGTGTTTTTTTTGCACGATCTATAGCTTTTTCACCATCTTCAGACATACATGTGATGAATTGACATGATACGTCAATTTTTCTCTTTGATTGCATTTTTTGTATTGTATTTTGAAGTTCTAAAATCGGTCGTAAATAGAATATCACACCATCAGCTATCTCCCATGTCAATTCAACCATTTTCTGGTTTACAGCAGCCAAATAAATCGGAATTTCTTTTCTTGTTGGTTTTATTAGTAATGTAAAATTTTTTAGATGAAATAATTTTCCATCATAATTTATTTTATTTCCTGACATTATCAATCTGATTATTTCAACATATTCACGCATTCTCTGAACGGGTTGATTAAACTCAAGACCGTGCCATTCTTGTATGATGGATTCACTACTCGTACCCAATCCAAGTATTAACCTGCCATTTGAAAGTGTATCCATGGTAGCTGCACCCATTGCAATAAGAGAGGGAGTTCTAGAATAGATGTTGATTATTGATGAACCAATTTTTGAATTTTTGACAATTTGTGATACTGTTGAAAGTATAGACAATCCTTCCATTCCCCATGTCTCAGGAATCCACACAGAATCAGGATTGTATTTAGATAAAATTTTAGAACACTCTAATACTTCATTTATAGACAGTATGGAACCTAAGCTATAGGCAATTCTCATATGTATCATTTTTTATTATAAAATACTCATAGTTTAATGATTTCATTTTTTTGCACATTCTATTATTGGAATATTATTCAATGGAACTAGCGGTTTTGGTACCTGCTCAGTCAAAGGTTTTAGTTTTTTTCCCATACCATCTGATAAAATAATGACTTGCATAGTAGATACTAATCTTTTTACAATTAAAACATTTGTAAGATGAGCTTTTGAAGTCAATCAAAATTAGAATATGATAATATGTTAACATAAAAATTTCATAGGTTTATTAATTGTAAATAGAGTAGCAAAACTATGGCACTAAAGGCAGCAATAATTATGTCTGTGATATCAATTATAATGCTTGCAATCTATGGGGCAGATTCAATTATGGCAATAAAAGAAAATCTTGGTATTCAAAATACAGCTTTCCTAAACACCGATGTTAAAACAAGAGGTGCAATATTTGGAATAATACCAGCAGCTATGCTTGTAATATCATTTTTCATTACAAGAAAGGAATCATCACGTAGTTTGGGAATTTTGATCATAGTTGGAGGGGCATTAATGATACTAGGAGTTGGCATAATTTTTGCATTACAAGGAAATGCTATTCCGTCAGAAGGAAAGAGAGAATTTGGTGCTGTTATTGGTATTGGAATCATTATTGCAATTTTGGGTGGCATCAAGATTAAAAAATCCAAGTAGTGTATTATCTATAAATGACAACCTGTGCCAAATGTAGTCAAGATTCAAAAAAAAAACATACAATTGTGAACATACGAACGAACAAGAATACTGTGTTGAATGCTATACGGAACTGCATTATTATCTTACTGAACCAAGGCCCTAAAAACAACAATATCTGCCTTATTTCCAAAAATGGGAATCTGCGTGTATACAAAGATGACATACAATTGTACAATAAAGAATAGATGTAATTCTTTCTCATATGAGAAAAGGGTGGAAAAGGGCTAGACGAGGACTAGCTACTATAGTTACAACTGCTATAATGCTTACAACTGTAGCTGTCATGGGTAGCGGAGTTGTCGCATGGGGACATTCAAACATTTTTGGTAATGAAGGGACTATGGCAAGATCTTTTTCTAACAATGTAAACCAAATTAATGAAAATTTAATAATAGAAAAAATCTGGTTTTGTCAAATTCAAAGTAATTGTCCAGGTAAATCTGTTCCAGCAGTTAACATCACTTTGAATAATCAAGGTAGTGTTGGCCTAAATGTCACACAAATACAATTTAGTACATCAACCAAAACCATTCAATTTCATTATGGCAATCAGACAATTTTACCACAAAGAACAGGATCAATACTAGTTCCATATGCATATAGCAGTAATATGCTTACTAACATTCAGGTCACTACAGTAAGAGGTACAACAATTTCAACACAGGCACTACCACCATGAATAATGGAAATGAGTTAAATATTGTAAAAACAATTTTTGAGAAACCAGCATCACATATCAAAGATAGGACATATTATAGTAGTAGAAGAGGAATTTCAAGCATTGTTACCACAGTAATTATGCTTACAGCTGTTTCTGTCATGGGCACAACAACCGTTTACTGGTCTCAGAGTAACTTACACACTAGAGAACAAGCTGCCGGTTCTCTTTATTCTAATATAATAAATCAAGTTAAAGAATCCCTTGTACTGGAACATTTTTGGTACGATACTCCTAATCAAAACCTTAACCTTGTACTGAAAAATAACGGTCAAGATGGCCTTCATGTTATTCAGATCGAAGTAGATGGCCCCACTCATCAAATTGTACATATTACTAATGGAGGAATTGTTCCAGATGGAATATACACAGGAATAGTTCACTATTACTGGCTAGGAGATCCTCTTGATGTTTATGTAACAACAGATCGAGGTTCAATATTTCATTTTCGTTTGACATCTCCAGCTGATGGAGTACTAATTATCAATAAGATTACAAAGTTAGGAAATGGAAATTTTACTTTCTCTGGAGATTTAGGAAAATTTAATGTAAATACTACAGGTTGGAGCACAGGTGCAAATCTAGATAAAAATGGAAATCTTATCTTGCAGGCGGTAATTCATGATTTCAATGGATCGTCTGATACAGGAGATAGTCTAGTAGGAAGAGACCCAGATTTTCAAATGGATTGTTCTAAACCACCAAACTGTCCTTATGGAAATTATACTGGTTACGTTTGGCCAAATGGAACTTTTAACGGTATAGTTCTACCCGATCTTGGTGCCGACCATACACCTGTGTATAACAATCATACCAGATCTCTCTTCAACTATGGAATGACTCGATTTAACCAATGGTATCATGATACTCCTGGCGTAAACAAATGGGAAAATTTTAACCTCACACTTGGCAGAGTACCTCTAGTACAACCTGCTACTTGGCAATATGTTGACTATAATTTCTTCCCTATAGACAACCAATTATTTTGTAAAAATGTTCCAAATTGTAGTGGTCTAAATGGAACAACGTATAACCCTCCAAAAGTTACATATCATAATTTTGGTTTTACCCTTATGATTCATTCCACGTTTACATATCAGGGTGGAGAAACTTTCAACTTCACTGGAGATGACGATGTATTCGTTTTCATTAACCATAAACTCGCTATTGATTTAGGTGGAGTCCACGGTAAAGAAAGTAAATCGTTAATTTTGGATAATCAAAAATCCCAACTTGGAATTACGGTTGGTGGTACGTATGATTTTGACTTTTTCTATGCAGAACGCCATACAATAAGTTCTGATATGGCAGTTACAACTTCTATCCAGCTTGGTCAAAATGGTGTTGGGACCACAAGTGCCTTCTTTGTAGATCCGGGAAAATATACCGTCAATGAATTGGTACCTCCAGGATGGACACTAATTGGTAGACAATGCAATAATGGATACACTCTTCCAAATTCCACTGAGATTACAATTACAGTGCCGAGAGGAGTAACCACCTGCACATTTACTAATACAAAATAAGGAAATAATTTGAAAATGAAACCTCAGAATACAATATTTGGAAAAGATTTGAAAAGTAGAAAAGGAATAAGTAGTGTGATAGGAAGCGTATTTTTTATTATAATTTTCACATCAATTGCATCTTATGTAATTTATAGTATGAATCAAATTGATCAATTTGGAGTAGCTGTTATTGGTAAAGGTCAAGACAACATAAACAGAAATAATGAAGTCTTTGAAATAACTGGTGTTACTGAAAACAATAACAAATTCAACGTTACAATACAAAATACAGGTCAACTTCCTGTAAACATTACTAGACTATGGATTCAAAATAAAACAGATCCTACATGGCCAACCACAAAATTTTCTATAAATCAAATTGTAGCGCCAGGGCAAACCCTTACCAAGATAGGCGAGAACCTCAAACTTACTGCAAAACCTTCTCAGGCATACGATATCTCCCTAGTGACAGAGAGAGGAAACATTAAAGAGTTTTTAGTAAATTCTGCAAGTCAAAAACCTCTTTATCTTCAGCTTTTTGTTTTACCTGATAAGATTTCAACAGGGTTTGATACAACAATACTTTTTGCTGTTACAAATAATATGTCAAATAATGGAATATTAACAAACCTTGCACCAAATCTTAGTGTTCTAACTCCTATTGGTGCTACTACGACAGTGGTTTCAGGCCCAGAACCATCAACATATCCAATATTACAAAAAGGAGACACTGCATATTTCAAATGGATTTATAATATTTCAGGAAACAGTGGACAGGGAATTAACTTTACTGCGTCACTTCAAAATGGCTATCTTGGAAATTCTGTCTCAAGAAACGCTACCATTACTCAGATTCAAGGGTTGCCTACCATAAAAACCGTTATGGGCGGAGGATTAAATGGTACGATATCAAGTACATCATTAAACTATTTGAGATTTTTTGGGGATGGTAAACCAAGTGCAACTTATAATCTAAAAAGCATGATTATACCAATTAATGGAACATTCAAAAACTTGTATGTGAATAAGGGAACGGGTACAGGTACTGCTACTTTGACGTTATACAAGAACGGAGTATCATCTGGAATAACTTGCATCACTGGAAATAATTGTCCTGATAAAACACATTCAGTAAGTGTTAATGCTGGAGATACAGTTGCCATGGCAATACAATTTTCAAATCTCACACCAAATGGAGATGTTACGTTTACAGTAGAATTTGATCCTAATTAAAAATTAGATTATAAAATTTAAACTGACTCCGTTAGCAATCAAACCACTTTAACATTATGTATCGCATTAAAAATAATATCTCCAAATAATATTTGAAATACAAATCCTGCAGTTATGTATAATATGTATGGTATACCTGGAGTCACCCAAGTATCTGAAGTGGAACAAAATTGGGCATTTTCTGCATGATGGAATGAAAAATCAAGCTTTCTGATATTGCCTTCTTTCTTTTCAATTGGAAAACTATATTTTGGATTTTTAGCGCGATATCCAAGAAACATAGCCAGTATTTTTTTTAGTCTGGTTTCATCAAACCCATCAAAAATATTTTTGTGTAAAGAAATGGATATAATATTACGAATAACGTTTGCAAATATAGGGATGATTGAAAAAATAGCAGCGTTTGTCAAGGTGGTAAAAGGAGTGACTATACCATGAGACAAAATTGCATGAGGTGCTAATGCTGCCAAGACTATCAATCCTAGCGCATCTGCCCCGCCAAAAAGGCCAGTTCTCCATAATACTATGACAATAGGGGCAATAATTAAGGAAAATCCGCTTGTTTTCAGTGAATCAAGCGGACTTGGTGAAAATATGATTAATAAAATAGCAACGGCCCCAAAGGCAATCCATAAAATATCATGAATTTCTCGTTTCCAGATATCCAATACAGAAGCAATTCCAAGCATGACAAGTGCTGAAAAGATCTGCAGATTATGAATGTCAAAAACTAATTCTGCCATGCTATTGCCTTATATTTCTTAGATAAATTATGAGATCTCAAAAATAATTACCGTACTACCTGAAATATTTGAAGCTTAGTTGAATGATATTGTATGTAATATTTTGTTAAGACTACAGTTATTAAATAATTATTAGATCAGAAAAAATTTACTCGGTTTCTAAATGTTTTTTTTATTTTGAATAAATTTCATTATTTCCAAAACTGGGAGACCAATCTTATATTCTAAAAAGTAGACAGTAAAAATATGAAACTATTTGCATCGTTACACAATCCTAAAACTCGCAAATACGGAATATATTATTCTGTAGTTTTATCTAGTATATCTGCAATTTTGATCTTAGAAGGGGTGCATCTAGTTCATCTCACTATTATGGAACACTTTAGTACATATCTTGAGGGATTTGTTTCGTTGTATATGATTAGTCGTCATGACATAGGACAATCATTTTTACAAAACTTGAATCGCATGGGATTATTTCAATTTAAATAATCTATTTTTTACGTAACTGAGTTATTCTGTCCTTTATTCCAGAAATTTTTTCCATGATGCTAATTTTTTCTGTAATGCCATCAAGCATGTTCTTCTTTTTGAGAATTATAATGCCTCCTGCTGCAGCAGCTGCTACTGGAATGACAATAAACATTGGATTAATGCCAAATAGGCTAAATGGAGTTGAGTTTGGTGTTGTATTGGATCCTATCGCAGATACTAACGGCTGATTTACATTTATCGTTTTACTGACAGGTGTTGCACCAAATGCCGCTCCTGATACTGTGGCCGCAACACTTATCATTTTAGGATCTTGTGCAAGTAATGAAATCTTTGCATTACCATCTTTATCTGTTAAAGAATCCTTGTTCTGGATTACAGCTCCAGTTACACTCCAACCTACTTTCATTCCACTCAATGGAACTCCTTGATACATTGCATTAACTGTAGCAATAAAAACTGTATTTGGGTCTACATAGTCGCTTGAAGTAATAGTTGCTGCAGGAGTTAGACTTGTAGAAACAATATTAAATTTTGCCAGCGGAAGATCACTTGTTAGTACGGCAAGTTCAGTTGTACCACTTTGGCTAGATTCAGCATTAAATAAAGAGTAATAATTTCCCTTTTTAATTACAACGGTTTCTGGAACACTCAAAATTGTCGGATCACTTGAAACAAGCTTGAATTGCATATCATCTTCTAGAAACACCGGATTTCCGTTGCTATCAAGAAGCTGTATGGAAAAAGCATTTTTGAAATTAGATAGTATTTTGTCAGCATAATCAATTGTAATTGATGTAGGTTTGGAAGAAAGACTTTGTATAGGTAGACTAGTTGCAAAATTTTCCGCCGAAATAGAAATAGTCGAAGAACCTACTTTCAATGATTTTGAATTTATTAATACAACTGAATCTCCTTGATGTATTGTTTTAGATTCTGTTTGAAGAATATCTTGCGGTGAAATGATAGGAGTCACGTCATTTGTGAAATAATTTGGCATAACATCTTTTGTCATGTATAATGCAAGTGGGAATTCATTATCTGTTAGTATAGTTGGTAATAATGGGTCTGCAACAAGAGCAAATGCTTTTGATGATATTGAAGATATTGTAGTAGTATATGTTAGCTGTACTGTTTGCGGAGCTATTGTTACGACATGTAATGATGGTGGGACTGGTATAGTACTTGCGACTTTGGCAAATACTAGTGCTGATCCTGTCCCTCTGTCCATCGTTACTGGATCAACTGAGAGAGTATTAGTATCTGAAGAATCTATTTCGATTTTAAGATCACTATTAGCAATAACAGGTGGACCTGGAACAGCCGCACTATCGTTTTCTAAATGTACCACTCCTATTAGTTCATCTTGACCTGTAGCCAACATTGGTAACAAATCTAGAGATGCGGTATGATCATTAAGCAGTGGACCAGGGGTAGTTGCCATCTGTACAACTGGAGAAACAGCATAACCTTTGGTATTTAGTCCAACATTCCACAGCCCCTCTGTGCCCCAAGGCGTAGTGATCCAACCATTTGTTCCAGCAACCACGGAAATTTTTGTATATCCCCAATAAGAGCCCTTTTTAATTACAATTGGGGCACTGGCAGACACTACCGGAGGCTGTGCACTAGTATTTATCATCGTTATTCCAGTTGCGTTGGTAACTTGTACTGGCAAAGTAATATCTTCTGTTGCTTGTACTGGGGTACCACCTACTTGAAGCTGAGCTATCGCATATCCAAAAGAGTTTTGGTAACTATTCAAAATTTTTGGAAAAACGTATAATTGAATTGTTTTTTGAATTTCAGCAGTAGTAACTGTTACACTAGTACTCACAGTTGCCATGGATGATGCAGATGCAGATATTTGTGTAGCGCCATCATTTTTTACTTCAAATTCTCCAATTGCAAAATAATCTCCTGTCTTTATAGTAAGTTGAGTATTTTGCAAATTCACTATATTGCTATCAGTAGTTAATGTGATAGTCATGTCCTGTCTGGCTTTGATTGGAATTCCAGCATCATTTGCCAATTCAACTGCAACATATCCTTTTTCATTTCCAAGAGTGGAGAAAGTCTTAGGAGTAGCTTTTATCAAAAGTTTTGTTGGAGCTTTACTATCACTAAAAACTGTTACAGATACTTCTTGAGATGAAAATCCAGGAGCTGCAAGATCAATATTTACTGTGCCAGGATTTAATGTGTGGATCTTTACAGAAGTTACAAAGTTATTTTTATCTTCTTCCACTCCCAATACCTGAATTATGGAGGAATCTGACGACGTAGCAATTAAATTGTTAATATTATGAGGCAGACTGTCTCCTTTGGCATAGACCTGTAGAATCGCATCTGTGTTTTCAATTATTTTGTTAGGAAGAAATCTGAAGCTCAATTCATTCGGAGTTTGTCCATATGCACTAGTAGAAAATACCATAATTCCCATTAAAATCAAGGTCAAAGCTAATTTCAAATCAATATTTTGTATCTAAAAATGCGATATAAGCGGCGGTATGACTCTTTAAATGACATACTTAGATTGGGGGAGTTGAATTTTTCATGATCGAGCCGATATTAATAACATGTAATTGTATCATATCTACTGACACCATTGTAATTATGACAAGAATTATAGAAAATAAAAATCCACCTGAAAATGCGCCTTTTGTAATTTTACCAATAAACAAGCCGGCAAGCCAAGCCTGTACAATGACTGACATAGAAATAATGTCAAAGAAAGACCTTGTTTGCTCAACATATCCACTGCCTAACGGTTCACTACCTGGTCTTGATTGTTGATTAATTGATGCAAATGAGTCGATAGTTAATAGTGTAGTAAATCCTGTTATAGTAATTAACATAAAACCTACCATGATGTATGGTTTGAGCATCTCACGCTTGTTTTTTTCAATGTCATAGATTTTTTCACTAGTATCAGCTAGTGAATCAAGTGTGTTTACATTTCCTCCACCTGAAGTAATTATCTCAAACAATATTCTAAAACTAACAAGCACTTGAAAATTCTTTATCTCACTATAAAGTGAATCAAAGATATTATTCATTGGTATGCCCCATTCTAATTTATTTGATATTGTGTTTGCGATAACGTTAAACGTTCTGTAATCTTTCCTCTTACAGGCACGTATTATGCATTTTTCTGGGCCTAGCCCGGACTTTCTTGCTTCTGTTATATCACGCAAAATTTGTGGTGTAGCTGTTTCAGCATCCAGATTTTTTGTATATATTTTTTGGAAATGTAAAGCAGGCCATAATGATGCGGCCACTAGTCCTATGCCAACAATATATGCATTAGCGTGAAAACTAGACAGAGCATTACTGAGAACTAGAATTATGGAAATCAGTATGGCTGGCAAGCCAAATCTAAGTATCTTTTTTACCTGAACTTCGCTAATGTTAGAATAATTAAACTTCTGTGCAACTTTGAGGAACACTAGTGACATTATTGGTGGAAATACCAATATCATATAGGGTGGATTGTAATTAGCTGCGGTACTAGCTCCAGGAGTTATAGATAATGGATTTGAACCCACCGCCGCCACTAGAATGAATACTGCCAATATTACTATCTGCATGGTTAGATAAGCATGCACAATTCCACTTATCTTTTCTACTGATCCTTTTTCTTTGGCCTCAAGCATTTCAAAGGAGCTTGACATCTTGCTTTTTAGATAATTTATCACATTTCCACCACTCTGAATTGCAGAGACATAGCCTGCAAGAAAATCTCCAAGTAATCTAGATGATGTTTTTTCTTTTGCTTGGATCAACACAGTAATCGGGTCTAGTCCAAGCATATCGATTCGTTTAATAATTTTTATTGATTCTTGTCGTATTGCTGGTAAAAGATTAAGATCTTTTATCTTTTGTAGAATGGAGTATGGTCCTAGTCCACTTGTTGCAAGCAACGTTACTATTGTAATAAAATATGGTAATTCTTTTTCTATTTTCTTGGCTTGTTTTTTATCATGGTCTGCATGCTCGAGTTTTTTTAAGGATAACATATTTTAATTTGTCTCTTCAATTTTTTTCATTACTGATTCAGGATCACGATAATATTTTCCTACTAATTCTGATACATCTTTATAATTTCTAACATCACTTTCAACCATCCATTTCAAAATTGTGATTCTTTTCTGATGTTCTTCTAAAATTTGTTGTAAATCTCTTCCTGTTGCATCTGCCATTCTCTGGAACAAAATACTAGACTGAAGGTTTTCTGCAAAGTAATCTGATTTTGGATTCCAAGAAAATGCAGTAAATGGCGGTGTATTGCTAGCAATTTCAGATATCATCGTTGTCCTTCTACTGCTTTGCCCTGTGGTTTTTTCTTTGATTCTTTTAATTACTATAGCACAATTCATCAATGAGATATACGCCGGGGGGATGTCCATCGGTTTTTGCTCTAATCTTTTTATTGCAGATTCTAGGCTGTCTGCGTGCATAGTACACAGGCCACCGTGCCCTGTAGCCATAGCCTGAAACATGACGTATGCTTCAGAACCTCTAATTTCTCCAACTACAATATAATCAGGCCTGTGTCTTACTCCTGCTTTTATTAAATCATATAATCCAATTTCACCTTCTCCTCCCAAGCCAAAACCTGATCTTGACACTAGTGTAAACCAATTTTCGTGATTGATGTTTATTTCAGATACATCTTCAACTGAAAAAATTTTGTATTCTGGATCGACAAGACCTAGTATGGCGTTAAGAATTGTTGTTTTACCACTTCCGGTTGGTCCTATTACTATAAATGACATTTTTTCCTGTATCAACATCCAAAGATAAGCTGCTATTGACAGATTTATTGTTCCATATTTGATAAGATCTATTACAGTATATGGATCATCTCTAAACTTTCTTATTGTAAAGCTTGTTCCTTTAGGTGTAACTTCTTTTTGATATAACACAGAAATTCTATGATTTCCCTGTAATGCTAAATCAGTAATTGGAAAAGCGGCACTAACATGCTTACCAGCTCTAAAAACTATTCTTGAAATAAATGAATTTAATTTTTCTTCTGAAGTGAATTGAATGTTTGTTGGTATGCTGTCATATTTTCTGTGCCAAATGTAAATCGGATTGTTGCTACCACTACAACTAACATCTTCTATGTTTACATCACGCATTATTGGTTCAATAATGCTAAATCCGCTAACATCCCTTCTTAAATAATATTTTACCTTCTCCAGACTCGCACTGGAGGTATTAAGAAACATTTTTGCATTCTCTTTCATGACCATGTTTAACTGATCTTCAAAATTAGGAGCACCTTTTGACTCGTCTGTGGACTCTAAACTTTCCTCTATAAGATGATACAATCTTTGAAAGATTATTTCTTCCTCAGAATTGAGCTTTAACTCATCGACAAAATACAAATAGTCTGATTTTTCATTGTTGTAAAGAATAAGGGCATAGCTAAAAGGTGGATTTAGTTCGTATCTGTCAATTACCTCATAACCACTTGGAATTTGACTCTGATTTTCATCAACCAGATTATTTGATAAGAAACTTGTTAATTCCTCTGTTTTTGTTTTTCTTTCTTTCATATTTTATTCCCTGCGAAAATGAAAAAAGAAGGTTTTGGGCATTTTAGGCGCCCTCTAGGAGTTTGCTACCGTTATTGATGCCGGTCCACCGACGTTGCCTGCTAAGATGTTAACAGTTACTTGAGAACCAGAATCTACTGGACCAATTACGCTGTTAGGCACGTTAAAGTAGACTATCATTTGACCACCAGGCGTTAATGAAACAGGACCTGCTTGTTGTTTCAGACAAAGCTCGTTAGCTGCAAATGGCTGAGTTATTGAGTCAGGAGCACCAGCTTCGTTAATCACTAGAATGTTAGGGATGGCAAGACCGTTCGAAGCCGGACAAGTAGCGGCAGAATATAGTGCGGGACAATTACCAGCACTACCAAAAATACCATTACCATTATTGCATCGCATTGTTCCAGCATTTGTGGTAGCTGTTGAGATGAACTGAGCTTGGAAGTTGGCAGCTGTGTGGCTACTGTTGGTATCAACATACCAGTTGTTGAATGGTACTATGACACCACGTATTTGTATTGTATTGACAGATACAAGTACGTCTCCACTGTTTCTAATAGCTGCTGCACCCCATGATACTGTATTAGCTGGACATCCACCGGATGGTGAACCAGTACATGTAGCATTTACCCACATCTTGAGACCTTGGCTTGAGATGGCTTGGGTCTGTCCTCCTGTCTGGAAAAGGCTTGTACCATATAATACAACACCGGTTCCCAAAACTACGGAAGCAACCAAGATAATCAGGGTTGTCATAACTACACTGATTGCCTTTCTATTCTTTGTTCTGATTGGGAACATATCTTATTACATAGTTGAAGGAGCTGCTCTATTATCTGATCTAGTATGTATTTTTGACTTACATATCAAGAGAAACCATGTGCGTAAGAGGGAGATTTTGAGTGACAAGCCACATGACCAAAAAGTTCGGTAATAATACATATGATTTGTAATTAGACTCCTCAAAGACAGATTTTGAGATTTTTCTTCCTCCGAAAAGAATCGGCATTTAATGATCAGATATTATGTAAGGAAAAATCGACTTTCCTCTACCAAACAAGAGGAGAAATCGACTTGAAAAAATCTTCAAAAATCTGTACTGGCATTGTTAAAATTGCAGACAATAATTTGTTCATTTATACAGACTATTTTATTTGATAAAAATAATAAAAAAGGAAGTGGGAATTTGAATCCTAACTGCTTCCAAGTCTAATTGTTTGCGCAACCGGTGCAGTTCCTGCTAGAACACTAACTGTAGATGTAATGCCTACATCAGTTGTACCATATAGTCCATTAGGATTCTTGAAGTAGATAATCGCTATGTTACCAGGTAACAATGAGACGGGTCCACTTTGCTGCAGAAGGCATAGTTGTACTCTCGAGTAAGGGGCAGGTATTACATCAGATGTGCCGTTTTCACTGATAGTAATTTCGTTTGGGAGATTGTTTGTCATGGCAATGGTAGGACAAGTAGCGACTTGATATGCAGCGGCAGGATTAGATCGCATATTTCCTAGATTGTCAATCCCTGATGTGATGAGCTGAGATTGAAAGTTAGCAGCTGTCTGCGTCTGATTTATATCAGAATACATGTTAGTATATGGAACAGCTACACCTCGTAGTGTAATTGAAGTGATTGACACAAGCTTGTCTCCTGTATTTTTTACAGCAAAAGCTCCCCATGAATATCCTTGAGTAGCTGTGGAGTTTACCCATCCCTTTAGTCCCTGTACTTGAACTGCTTGCTGCGATCCTCCACTCTGGAAAAGGCTTGTACTATAAACTACCACACCTGTTCCTAAAACTATAGAGGCAACCAAGATAATTATGGTTGTCAGTACTGCGCTGATTGCCTTTCTATTTTTTGTTCTGATTGGGAACATATCTTATTACATAGTTGAAGGATCTGCTCTATTATCTGATCTAGTATGTATTTTTGACTTACATATCAAGAGAAACAGCTCTGTACGCAGCAATAAAGTTGGATACAAGTTGCTTTAAATCAGAACCTTTTACAGAATTCCTGAAATTACGAGCCATTTTCTTTGATAATCCCACTGCTATAAGTGAAGTACTTGACATTTCTATCACTTTTACAACCTTGGCAAAACGCTTCTCAATTTGGTCATATCCTGATGGATGCCCATCCGTAAGAATGAAGATATGTTTTTTTTCTCTTGCATCTGATGCAAGAATTCTGCTAGAAAACTCTAAAGCATCTGGAAGCAAAGATAGCCCGCCTCCCTTCAAAGCCCCTATTCTTGCTTTTACTTCATTATTGTATTTCTCATTAAAATCTTTAAGAATTGTAATATTGTTATCAAAGCTGTACATGCCCCACGCATCTGGTTTTCCAGTAAGTTCAGTGGCAGCCTCTGCTATACATATTGCAAATTCTTTAATTTTATCAAATTTTAATCTCATGCTTGCACTAGTATCTACTAAAATTAACCAAGCTTCTTCAGCTCGTCTGAAGGTGTCTCTGTCATAAATATCCATACTCGTATTTTCTGATGCAATTGCTTGTATTGCAAATTGCATGTTTACTATGCCAAGTTCGTCAGATTTTGGATCATCTTCTACATTAACTATCATACGTACTTGTTGACGGATTTTTCTTAGCATAGGAAGAATTTTTATTCTTATTTCCTCAAATTTATGCAAATCACCAGGCGGAATAATAACTGAGTCAAAATTCAATCCCTTTAATCCTTTTTTAAATCTTCTAAGCAATTTGGATTTTTGTTTTTCATTTTCCTCCCATAGTTCATTTAATAACATTATATTTTTCTCAAATAATCCATCTACTTTAAATTCAATGCCCTTTTTTTCAAATTTTATGAATTGCTTATCGTTATGATGTTCTACGTACGGAAAAACATTTTGTGATATTAGATCCCTTGAAGCATACAACGCATCAGCATAGGACAGAGTATTTTCTTCATTTGTCTGATTTACTCCCATTGAAAGAATCTCTTGTCTCATTTTTTCAATTCTTTTCTCATCATCAACAAAATATAGTTTAGAGTTTTTTTGCTCGTCAGAATTATTTTTTTGTTTAATGATTTTTTGATCGTTACATGTCAAAATTAGATTATTATTAATATTCACCATATTCTTCCAAATTTCAGGATAATTATCAGACAGGTATCTCTCTACTGCAATATCTTCAATAAAATCAATTGCCTTCCAACAAACATCGGTAGTCTTTTTTTTACACCATTGTGCATAAACATGGTATTTTGAAACAGCTGCGTGCGCTGCTAGGTGATAAACTGAAGCCAAAAACAACCCCCAGAGAGCCGCTTTTCCTTTATCGGAATTCTCAAAAACCATACCTTCAAAAACAAAGTTTCCATCTTGAATTTTTGGTAGCGGTATAGTTAATTCAAGTTGTGGTCTAAAGTTAATCAAAGGGTAATTTGCTTCATATGAAAACAAAAAACTAACGTTTTCAGGTGTTTGGTTTGCTACTTTGTAAAAAATATCATAAACGACATCAAAAAATGTCTCACGCTTTTCGATCATTAGATTTCAGCAAACTTACAAACTAGCTTTCTAACTATTTGTTGAATCTCAGGTTCATCGCTTGTCATTGCAATTATTGTTTCTTGTCCGGCATCTAATACAGAGGCACCATCAGCCACTATTTTTGCCCAGTTGATCAGATCACCAATAGATGGGCCGTAAGGAAGTTCACCAGATTTATACTGTCTTCTTAGTTCAGCTCCGACCTTTACGATCTTTTCTGCAATTTGTCTTTGTACACCAGTTATCTTTACAATAAGATCTATCTCTTTTTCATCTATTTTAGTTCCAACGCTCATGTAGTCAAAGTTTAACCAGACGCTCATCCTTCGTCTCATTGCAGCGTTAATAGGTTTGGTTCCTGCAAATTCTGACGATACTGGATTCATACTGATTATAAGAAACGCATCTTTATGACGTTGTATTATTTCGTTATCTTTTTCTGTTAATACCATATGTCCTCTTTGATCAAGTATAGGATTAAGCTTGGTTGCCACGTCTTGTTTCATCATGTTGGCTTCATCTAGGTATAGTATTCCACCATTTCTGCACCATGAGGTAATGAGCCCATCTATCCAATTTTCTTTTCCAAGTCCAATATATCTTCCAAAAAGATCAAATACAGATGTTTGTAAACCACAATTAATTTCCCATAATGGAAGACCTGCAAGTTCAGCTACAAGATACACTATGTGAGTTTTTCCAGTACCGCTTGGTCCAATTAGTGCAACCTGCCTAAAAAAGGCAAGCGCTCTGCCTATTCTTTCAACATATTTTTCACCGTTATCAAGATATGCCGGAGTGTCTTTTGGTATGAGTTCTGATATTTCTGGATTAAATGTAAATTTAGTTGAATCAAGATATTTTTTGATATCATAATTTTTGGAAAGAACATGCGTATCACGTTTTAATTGTGAAATTTTGAGATTTAAAGTAAATTTTTCATCGCTAATTTTAGCAGTACTAAACTCTTTGGTTCTACTATTTAATTGGTTTCCAGTTCCACTCATGGATTGATTATCATTTATGCGTACTTAATTCTATGATGTGTATTATTAAACTACAGACAGTATGTTAAGTGAGATGAATTTTTATTTAAATCGAGATGAACCCAAAAATAGAGTTAACCTCCTTAGCCATTTCCAAATTAAGAAATGACCAAAATTCATTTGTCAAATATGACATAGAGGCAGCACTTGATGAATTAGAAAATACAGAAACTGACGTCAAATTAAAATACAAATTTGTTCTTCTTTCAAATCCAACAAACACAAAAATCAGTGTAGAGGGAATTGCGATAATTTTTACTAATCAATCAGAATTACCAAAATATCTTGGTCTTGACGAAAAAAAAATTCCGCATATAGTAAATATCATATACCAAGAAATTTTTCCACTTTTTTACATAATTTCAAAGAGCATGCAAATACCATGTCCAGCTTACAAATTATCAGAGGTTTCAGCAATTAACAAAGAAGGTACAGAGTCTATGATTGAACAAACTGGTAATAATTCAGTAGAACTAGATCAGGAACAAAACAATGTAAATGAGCCAAAAACCACAGCTGAAATACAAGAAGAGTTAGAAAAACTGACAGAGCAGGAAACATTACAAGAGCCCGTTATAAAGAGTTGAATGTAAGTTCAACTTTAACACATACATACCGATAATATCCATTTTACTTCTTTTTGTAACATGATAATGAGACATTTTAAGTCTAGAAGAGGAATAAGCTCGGCAATTGTAGGTGCAATGTTGCTTACTGGTACAACAATATTGGGAGTCACACTTGTTGCATGGTCTCACAGTAGTGTTTTAACAACTGAATTTGGCCTAGCTTCTTCTGCTTCAAGCAAAAGTAATATACTTAGTGAATATCTATCTATAGAAAATGTTTGGTTTAGACACCATATTGGTGTCAACGGACCAGCCGGTATTAACATTACTATATCCAATGTTGGAAAGATCGGAGTAAATGTTACACAAATACAATTCAATAATACATCTATTGTTTACAATGTTCCCAAGGCATTAGGAAAAATACTTCCAGGTAATTTCACTTGGGTGCAACCACAAATCTCGTGGCATAATGGATCTTCTACCAACATGTCTGTAATCACTCAACGCGGTTCAATATTTACAACCCGGGTGACACCATGAAATCAAGAAGAGGCTTAAGTAGTGTAGTAGGAATGGTTTTTGCAATAATTGCAATTGTAACTACTGTAGGCTATGTAACATTTAGCCTAAATGTTTTGGATAGCTTTAACCAATCAGTTTTGGCAAAAAATCAGATGATGATTGATGCAGGTAAAGAAAAATTTGATATATACAGTGTCCAAATTACTAATGGAAAGTTCAATGTTGCTATTTCAAACACTGGGAATCTTCCAATCAACATAACAAGAATGTGGGTTCAAAATACAACTACAAATGTTGTTGATTGGACTAATAGCTATAATTGTCATAATTGTATTGTCTCTCCAGGCTCAATTCTAAAAAACATAGGACAGAGCATGCCCGTAGGGGCAAATCCAATTTATTCATATAATTTGAAATTAACAACCAGTAGGGGAAATTCAATGCAATTTTCAATGGGTTCACCTGGAACAAAACCAATATTTCTACAACTTCAAATCATCCCAAATTCAGTTAGTTCCTATAACAATGCTACATTACTTTTAGTAGCAACAAACAACTTGACAAGTAGTAATTTGTTAACAAATATTACACCAAATACACCAGTATGCAGTACTACAGGCGGTGCCACATTTACATTGAAAAGTCTTCCTCCGCCTCAATATCCATATCTTGGAAACGGTGGCACTGTTATGTTCAAATGGGTTTACAACGCCGTAGGTGCAAATAATACTAGAATAGCATGTACTGCATCGCTTCAAAATGGACTTGCCAGTAATACTGCATCAGATACAGCACTAATTACAATTCCTATAACAAACCAAATAACTGCTACAGAAAATTTTACAAACCCAACTAATCCAGCATCTACAGGATCAGCTGCTGGTGTCATGTCAAATCTGTTTGCAACGTTTATACCAAAAGCATCAGGTAGGATTTTAATTTCTGTATGTGGTGATTTGGCTAGCAGTGTTGCTACTGATGGTGCAAAATTCGATATTAGGTATGGAACAGGAAATACCCCATCAGAAGGAGTTGCGTTGACAGGAACACTGGCCGGAACAGCAATAACAGGTACATCTGCTACGGCAAATGCAATAGTTCCTGCTTGTAATCATGTTCAGGTAACAGGACTTACAATAGGTACAAAGATTTGGATAGAAATAGGAAAATATGCAATAACAGGCGGTACAGCGTCATTTACTAATTTCAATGTAACTGTGGTAGAAGTTTAGAAAAGAATTAATTCAAAGGTGCAAATAATACTAGAATAGCATGTACTGCATCACTTCAAAATGAACTTGCTAGTAATACTGCATCAGATACAGTCTTGATCACGTCTAAATACCCTCTCTAAAAAAATCATGAAAATACAATGGTCATAAAGATATCAAACTGTTGTAATTTTACCTTACATACACACCTTATTTATATAAAAACGGTCATTTTTCTTTAATGTCATCTGACAGCAATGTACAAGACGATAGTCTAGCAGAAGCAGTAAAGTCAATGGAAGACCTGGTTAATGAAGCAGTTCAGGTTTACGAATTAGACAAGGAGAAAACTAACGTAATTGACGATCTGTACAATTCATTAAAAGTAATCACTAATTTTCTTGGATTTTCAATTGATTTAAACCCAGCACTTCTAAATCTTGCGCCAGAAACAAGGGCTTTGCTTACTCCGACACTTGACATTTTTATAACAAAGCCTAACTCTAAATGCGAACAAAAACGGTTTGACCAGCTTACATTAGATGAGACTGCAAACGTATTGCGGTATGCTATCCCTACAATAATTAACATGGCAAAGTCAGATAGAATGAATAAGGATAAAAAAATTGCAACTCTACGTGCTTCAACAAAAAAATTACAGCGCTTGCCATATTCAAATATGGAAAGTGTTGTTACTGACACCTCCATACACATAGGAGAAGTGGAGAGATAACATGCAAACAGGACAAATAATGCGTTTTAGAACAATAGAAGAACTCCAAACATCATTGCAGCAATATCTTGATGAGCTCAAGAAACAATCAGAAGAATATTCAAAATTAATCGGGGAAAAAATCAGAGGAGATCAATCAACAAATCCAGAGGATCTTGCAGACTTAAAAACAAAATTGGATGGTCCAGCGGATCCCAAAAAGAAAAAACCCGTAAAGAAAAAGAACAATAAAGCAAATTGGCTTGATTATGGATCTATTTCAGTTTATGATGGACTTGGATTAAAAGGTGAACTTGAACTTTACTTCAAAGCTGTAGAAGAATTAAAAACAGAGATAGAAAAAGTTCAAAAAGCAAAAGAATCAGTAGACAGTCTTGTCACAAAAGGATTGAAAAAAGAAATTGGTTGCGTTACTCTCATGAACCATGAACTGCCATTTGAGATTAACTTTATAAAATTAGGTCAAGCAGCATCCAAATTCTCATATAAAGCGATCTTTCATGTAATGTCGGAGGAAGAAAATGAAATCAAAATATAGCATAAATACTCGAATATTAATCAATAATTTACAATATATTAGTAAATTATTTATTAAATTTATATACACAAGATCAGATAAGCGGATCGCCAGATCAAAACAAATAGACTTGCCTACAATATATTCTAGTGAAATTACAATAGGGATTCTAGGAAGATAAAAATGAAAGACGAAGAACTACAAATCTCCATTTTCGATTCCACGTCGGACTCGACAATGTATGAACACCGACTATCGCTTGATAAATTAAAAGATGAATTGTCAAAGTTTGGATTGACTTCTAATCAGTCCAAAGTTTACATCTTTTTAGGAAAATATGGCTCTAAAACCGCACCTGAAGTATGCAAGTCATTGAAATTGCCACGAACCGAAACATATCATCTTTTGACTAGCCTACAAAACAAAGGAGTTGTATCAGCTACATTCCAACATCCAATCAGATTTTCTGCAGTACCATTAGACAAAGCAATCTGGGTGCTAGTAAATGCAGAAAAAGAGCGCGTAAATACATTAGAGAAACAGGAAGGAAACATTACAGATCTTTGGAATACCATTCCAGAATTTGCTGCAACAAATGTGATAAAAGTGGACAAGTTCCAAATGCTGCAAGGAATAAATCAGATTAACAGTAAAATAAAGGAAATGGCTGGAAGTACAAAGAAAAACTTTTTTGTACTAGGTTCAGAAAAAGATTACTTGAAATTCTATCATTCAGACTTTTTTGAATTGGTAGACAATTCAGAAATTGATCTTAAATTGCTAACTGCTCCTTCAGAAAAAATCATGTATGTTTTTGATGAAATTAATAGAGACAAAGTTAAAAAAATGTCAGGAGAAATTCAGGATAATTTGTGCTTTATTACAAAAGACAACGAAGAAATATTGTTCTTTATAAAAAATGCTAGCCAGGTTAGTCAACAAATGACTGCAATATGGACAGATGCGGCCTCAATGGTTTATTCAATGAATATATTATTTAGCCAGATATGGGCTAAATCTAAAAACATCCATCTTTAAATCTTAAACAATAATCTAAAATAATATAGTTAAATCTATGGATTTAATCTAGGATGCAAAACCTGTAGGCCATTTTCGCTTATTTTTATAGGATAAACTTGTTCACTGTGACGAATTCCACGCATTTTTATTACTTGGACGGAACGCTCCATCGTGTCTTCCTTCCTTATATGGTGAAGCAGAATAATCCCAGATGCAACGTACCACTCTACTGGAATTTTTGGAGTCTGGATGTTTTCTGAAATCAGGATTGAAGTACAGTTTTGGTCTTCTAGAGCATGAATCAACCCCTGTAATCCTTGTCTTGCATAGAATGGATTTGTATACTGCATGGCAAGAACTGTGAGTGAGTCAATGACGACACGCTTTGCTTTCACTCTTTTGATACTACTAAGAATTAATTGTGTCAAGTGCATGTAAGGAAGTGTTTCTCCCCGATATAGTGACTCATCTAACGCGATGAAACCCTCATCCATCTTGAATGGTCTAGCGTCAATCATTAGCATCTTTCCCTCATCTACTAGATTTTGGATATCCCATCCATATGTTTTAAAATCATTTTTTATTTCGTTTGGACCTTCAGAAAGAGTGACAAACACACCAGGTTCATCAAAATCTTTAGCGCCAGAATATAGAAATTGCATTCCAAAAGTTGTCTTTCCACTTCCTGGTGATCCAGATAAAACAAGAGTTCTTCCCTCCCTAAATCCACCTGAAATAATAGAATCAAGACCTGGAATTCCAGTTCTTACTTTGACATGAGATGTATCCATTATAATAAAAAAATTCCATAAAATCGTATTTAAAGCCTAGTGAGATTTATGAAATAACATTTCCCACAATCGGGAAAAACTACAATACAATCGTATAAGAAGAGAATTGTGTCTACAGGTAACTATTTTTAAAACATGAAAGGAGTCAATTTCGTTGGCTAAAGTTCTAGGAATAATAGGCGGGGGTCAGCTTGGTATGATGTTAACCGAAGCTGCAAAAAAAATGCCCGAGTATATTTCTGATGTTATAGTTTTGGATCCTACAAAGAATTGTCCAGCGTCCAAAGTTGGAGCAAAACAAATTGTAGCAGATTTTAAAAATAAAAATGCAATTGTAGAGTTATCATTACAATCTGATATCATAACATATGAAATAGAATCAGGAGATAGCGAAGTATTAGAATCATTAAATAATGGTATGACGATAAACCCGTTACCTTCTACACTAAAAATAATTCAAGACAAATACTTGCAAAAAAAATTCTTACATGAAAATGGACTTCCTGTAGCTGATTTTACCAAAATCGAATCTTTATCAGAACTTGAAGAAAAGATAACATCGTTTGGATATCCTGTAATGCTTAAGGCAAGAAAAGATGCATATGATGGCAGAGGAAATTTTAGAATAGAAAATCCTAGTCAAATAATTCCAGCATATGAACAATTCAAAGATAGATTACTGATGCTTGAAAAAGTAGTCAATTTTCAAATGGAGGTATCAGTCATAGCTGCACGAAACACAAAAGGCGAAATTGCCACATATCCACTTGTAGAAAACATTCATGAGAATAACATTCTCAAAATGACAATTGCACCAGCCAGAGTAGGTAAAAAAATTTCAGACGAAGCTGAAAAAATTGCCAGAAAAACAATGGAGGTATTTCATGGAGCAGGAGTTTTTGGAATAGAGATGTTTGTAACTCTAGATGACAATGTACTCATAAATGAGATAGCTCCACGAGTACACAACTCTGGTCACCATACACTACAATCTAGTACAACATCACAGTTTGAACAACATCTCAGAGCGATACTTGGACTTGATCTTGGAAAAACAGATTTGTTACACTATACAGTAATGTGCAATATTTTGGGACCAAAGGACTTTCAAGGCAGATATGAACCAATCATACTCAAACCAGAAGATGGAGTATACCTAAAGATGTATCAAAAAGATGAAGTAAAAACTCAAAGAAAGATGGGGCACTTTAATTTGGTAGATGAGAAAAATACAAAGGACATTGATTCATTAATCAAAAAAGCAGAAGAGGTAAGAAATCTCATAAAATTCCACAAACAAAATCAATAAAGTCCATTTACCAAGTCTGTTCTATTTTACTACATACTGTCAATAATAACCAGTTTGATGTGAATTTTAAATATGAGGATGCATGTACGCCGTAGATTAGGTCTAGGTACAATTATGACTGTAATGATAATGCTTTCTGCCGTAGCCATTTTGGGCACAATAGGCTTTGCTTTAAGTACAAATAATTTTACTTTATTTAAAACCATACTATATGAAACATTTACAAATACAGCCGCAATAAGTAAAAATCAAGAATCACTAGTAATAGAGAATTCTGTGTATCATTCTTCTACACAAGAATTTAATTTTACTTTAACAAATACAGGTCAGGTACCAATTAATGTTACAAAAATAGAAATTGATAGTCCTACTGTAAATGTAACTGGCGTACTTTCTAAATCTATAACAAATGCTCAGAGTCTAACTACCATACCTGTCTATTCTACACCTAGTTATTCAAAAATTCTTACAGTATCTACCCTAGGTGCTAGCTCAACAATTCTTCCCAAACAATCTTTCACCACTGGAATTCCTTACACATGCTTTACTGATCCAGTTACAATTTCGTTAACTACATCACGAGGCACTGTAATTACAACTCAAGTGGCACCAAATGTCGGTTGGTATGACAATCACTGGCAATTTCGTAAAAGAATAACTTTGAACTATACACAGATAGTTGGCAATCCCACCCCCATCCAATTAGACAATGTGCGAAACACAACAGGATCAGGAACATCCTCATATACTCTTCCTAATTTTGTTGTTGGTTCAGGTTCAAATAGACTATTACTAGTTAACATCGAGTCAGATACTGGAACTGTACAATCATTAACTTATTCTGGAAAATCTCTAACAAGAGCAAACGGAACAACGAATACTGTCGATTCTGAAATTTGGTATTTGACAAATCCTCCAACAGGTACAGCAAATATTGCAGTGACAATGACAGGTGCAGCAAATGTGGAAATGGGGGCATATTCTTTTTTTGGAGTTGATCAGACATATCCAATTTCTTTTAGTGCCTACAGGACTGGTTCTGGAAATAGTGGTTTGGTGAAGGCAAATACAACAAGTATTAACAGTTGGGTAATAGATTCTATTGCGGTACGAACTGGTAATACTCCTATACAAAATCTTGGGCAAACCCTTGAATGGAACAAAGTAATCTCCAGTACATTCACTGGAGGAAGTAGTTATGCTCTTACTCCCTTACCAACAACACAAACAATGATATGGAATTGGGGGGGCAGTAGTCAAAATTATGCATCGGTTGCAGTTGAGATAAAATCTAGTGCTTTCTACAACTTTCCTCTTTTAATAAATGAGACAACAGACGCTGATCTAAAAAATAAGGCCAAGAGCAATAGATATGATGTTCTATTTACGGCATGCGATGGACAAACAAAATTAGATCATGAAATTGAAAACTATACCACTACTACAGGCTCTTTGACAGCATGGGTTCAAGTCCCTAATATTTACAATTCACCTAACAATGTTGTTTACATGTACTACAATAATACTGCTGCAGCAAATCAACAAAATGTTACAAGTACGTGGGATCCAACTTTTGCAGGCGTGTGGCATTTTGCAAATAGTCCCTCTGCTACTGGCACCGCACCTGTAATAGACAATTTTCAACAAGCTTTCGTAAATTACACAGGTGATCCAGGAGGACCAATGGCAAATACAATTACTCTTTCTAATTTTGTTGTCGGAGGCTTTAACTCTAGACTATTAATAGTCGGAGCAGCTACTGACACCCCTGACCATTTCCTGAGTATAACTTATGGCGGCATACCACTAATACAGCTACCCGCCCATGAATTGATCAATACAGATTCCGAGCTTTGGTATTTAGTAAATCCGCCAATTGGAACTGCCAATATAGTTGGTACTCTTATTAGTGGCCATACAAACGTAATGACAATTTCTGCATATTCAATACACGGAGTAGATCAAACCACGCCAATAGCTCCGCTTTCAACAGTAAATACCGGCATTGGTTCACCCGCAAGTGTACTGGTGACAAATATTTACCCAAATAGCCTGCTCATAGATGAGGTATCAGTAGGATATGGAGCCCAGGCAGGATGTTGTGTTTTCTATCATCCTCATTGGGACATAGAAAATCCAGCAGGACCAGGACAGACACAACACGGAGGACATGCCATTGATATCGATCATGTTACATCTGCCACAAGTACAAATTTACCAGCATTACCATGTCTAACTACAACATTTCAATGGAGTATCTACTACACCTCTGGAGGCTCTACTACGAAGCAATGGACAGATGCGGCAGTAGAGGTAAAATCCAACTCTTCAAGTGGGGACACTACAGTTCAAGACAGCACCTCTAACAAGAATTTTTTTGCTCCAGCTAATTTACCCAGTTGTGGACAAACTTTAGGAAAAATAGGTGGAGGTGCAAGTCTTAATGGAGTAAATCAATTTTTCATTAATAACTCCACTCTTACTGGAATGCCTTCACTTAATCATCCAAAAACAGTATCAATTTGGTATAACGCGCCAACACCAGTTGCAAAAGAAGATTTCTCCTCCTTACAGCAGGATGCGACACCATATCCATCAGCTAGTACGTCAACTGCCTTCAGAACAGGTTTTCAGACAACAACTAGTATGGACGCATGGAAATTCTCATCTGCAGGTACAACAAATATGCTGACAAAAACTCCTGTACCTTTGGCAAACAGTTGGCATTATGCTGTTTACACTTACAATGGAACTACAAACATATTGTATATTGATGGTGTTAGACAAACTTCCTCAACTACTGTTCCCCCAAGTGGCACGCCTAACTCACTTTATGTAGGTGCTTCTACTTCTGATAATAACGCTAATACACTAGCAGAATTTTTTAAAGGTACCATAGACGAGTTCAGATACTCAAACACTGCTCGATCTGCTTCTTGGATTGCTACCGAATACAACAATCAAGCATTTCCTAATACTTTTTACAAAGTAGGACCCCCTGAAAAGGTCACAGATATGAGAAGTTCTCAATAAAATTTATGACGCATTTTATTTTTTTGTAGTTAATGCGTAAATTCCTCCTGCACCATATGCAATTGCAATTAAAATTCTAGATGTAATTACAGCTATGGTTTGGCTTGTAATGAATCCAGAGGTATCAATTACTATTGCAATAGGAATAGCAGCAAGTGATATTATTGCAACAATTATTTGTTCACGGTTATCTAATCCACTATATTTTTTCATAAACAAATAAGTCGAGAGGTTTCCCAAACCTATTCCTAATAATATTAAATATTGATAAAAACTTGGAACTGCCCCTATTGCAGCAAAGGGCGCGGCCCAACACAAACCATTTACAGCTTTGACATTTCGTGTCCATTTTATACTGTTTTTCATTCTTCCTTTAATTGATGAGATTATTTTACGAAACCTGCCAAAAATTATACCAAATGTAATTCCAAAACTACCAAACCAAATCATTCCATAATAAAAGATGGGAGTTTTATTTACAAAAGCAATTTCGCTCAGAACAGATGCAACACCAACTGCAATTGAGACACCGATAAAAAGAATCCCAAACGCTCGTCTTACTTCAAGAGGGTTTTGTTGCATAGATAATACTCAATTTTCCTTTTTATGATAATTTAAAAGTTTGAAATTTGTTAATTAAAAATTACTTTTCTTTATTATCATACATGTCTGCCCAATGTTTTCTTTCTTCCATGCTTAGACTTTTATCAACACCTTCTGCTTTTTCTTTTATGAATTCAACCGCTCTTTGAGCTTCAATTGTCACATCTTTTGTAATCTTGCCAGACATGAAACCTGCCATTCCTGTGAATTTATAATCTAAAACAGATTCAAGGTACGTACCACTACCTCTTGGTGTAAGGATAACATCTTTTATGCCCTTGATTATTCCTTTTGTCCACTCTGTGTGAACTTTTTCTTTTGGATATAGAGTGATTGTTTGTAGACATTTATTGATCTTGGCAAGTGTGACTTCACGTTTTACTTGGTTATTTTCGTGAGAAATATTCCTTATCGAAGTAATCGAGGTCCAATATTTTGGATCTTTATCAAGATCAGATACAACTTCCCAGACCTTGTCTACAGAAGCATTAATCTCAATAGCAGCTTTTATTTCAACCATATAGCCTTAGGCATATCAAACATGATATATATTTTGATTATCAAAACATACTAAATTTCAATTCGCTGGGTTTATTAAAATTCAAACTAGAATGATTTTGTGAGTTATTCAAAAAAACCACTTGTTGGTATCATCATGGGTTCAAGCTCAGATAGCAAAATAATGCATGGGGCAGCTGCTGTTCTAGAGGAATTTGGAGTAAAGCATGAAGACCAGATAGTATCTGCTCATAGAACTCCAACAAGACTATTAGATTATGCAAAACATGCAGAAAAAAATGGATTCAAAGTCATAATTGCAGGAGCAGGTGGTTCAGCTCATCTCCCAGGAATGATTGCATCTCACACCATAATCCCAGTGATAGGCGTGCCAATAATGGTGTATAATGACAAGTCTGGTAATTCTGACCGCTTCAAGTTTTCTGCGTTTGGCGGATTGGATTCATTATTATCCATATCAGAAATGCCAACAGGTTCTCCAGTTGTAACTGTAGGAGTAAACAAAGCTGCAAATGCAGGACTGTATGCTCTAAAAATACTCGCTAATGAATTTAGTGATCTTCAAAGAAAACTCAAGCAACACAAACAAAAACAACACCATTCTGTGCTTAAAGAATCAGATGAATTAAAAAAACTCGGATTAACTAGATTTACAAATAAAAAATTCAAGAAATAGAATTATTTACGTTTTACAAATAAGTGTAATATTTTATTACATACGCAAATAAATGTACAAATCTTCTTAAAATAAGGTGTTAAAGATTGACTTCTGAAAACGTTTCGATGGAGGAAATATGGAATACAATTCAACAATACGGGTTTGATCGAGAGTCTCTGGAACAATCGCATCCAACCAACAATGAAATCTTGAAATTATATAACATGATTAAGAAAAATAGGGAAATAAAAAGAGACCATGAAACGATCACGCGCTTAAGAGATTATGTTGAAAAAATGAAAAACAATAATAAACGTATTAAAAATTGAAGAATTCAAGATTATGTTTCCTTTTTAGCTGATGTGATTCTTTATTGTTCTAGTACAAAGAACTCTAATTGTTTTTTGTTTAGATCTGGTTCTATTTTTTATTATTTCTCATATATGCAAGCCAGTACATAATGCCAACAAAGACGGAACCTCCAACAATATTCCCCAAGGTAACTGGTAGCAGATTATTAACTATGCCCATATAATCAAGATGAGAAGTATCTACTGTTATCCCCGCTGTTTGCATTGCTGACAACAATGAAGGGTCATTTTTTATCAGTGATGCAAATGTTAAGAAGTACATGTTTGCTACACAGTGCTCAAATCCCATGGCTATGAAAGCGGCAGTTGGAAACATTATTGCCAAGACCTTATCGCTAACCTTTTTGCCACTAGCTGCAAGATAGATGGCTAAACACACAAGGCTGTTACAAAGAATTCCCAAGAAAAACGCATCAACAAAACCAAGACTTACCTTATGACTTGCTATCATCAATGCTTTTATTCCAAATTGATAACCATTGTTAGTCCAGGCTTTGCTCATGTAGAGAACCCCAGCAGTTGCAGCCGCTCCTACAAAATTTCCAACATATACTATTACCCAATTTCTCAGCAGCTTGGTTGTTCCTAGTCTTCTGCTTGCAATGTTCATTATGCCCAAAGTATTTCCCGTGAACATTTGTGCACCTGTAATTACTACCGCCATAAGTCCAAAGCTAAATAACAAACCGCCAAATATTTGCGTAAAAGTACGAGTTACTATTATCTGACTTGTGGCAAACGTAAAGTAAACTCCAGCAATAGCAATTAATGCTCCAGCAAGTATTGCAAGCATGAATGTTGAAAAGGTATTCGTATTTACCTTTTGCATATCTATTCGTGCTACTTTTTCTGCTGTTTCATTAGGTGATAATGAATCGGAAGAATCAGTTGTTATTGTATTAGATGTCTCCCTAATGTTATTAGAAAAATCTAAACCTCGCACATTGTCATCAACATTAAAAGTTCCCAACTCTATGGCGCAAGATATTTCTTTTGCATGATCTACTATCATTTCAGCTTTATTTGCACTTGTTTGCGCAATTTGGTCTTTTTTAAACAAATATTGTTTGCCAAGAATCACTTTAAGTGCTTCATTTTTAGGGTACAACTCTTTTGCTAACAGCCGCACTTCGAAAAGGGACTTTAATAATAAATTCACCTCAGTATTATTTTTTACTAAAGCACAATCATGTTCTATAAGACTTTGAATCTTTTCTTTTAGCTCAAAACCTCCATCACGCTGCATTAGGCACAAATGCAATTCCTTGCTAATAAAGGAGGAGATGTAAATTTTTGTTTTACCCTATTTTTATATAATTATATGATTCAATATGGATATGTCAAAATCAAACATGAACAAAAAGACCAGATTATGTGAAATAACTTGTGGTCGCAATACAATGCATGATAACGTAATGAATCATGGAGTGTTCCAAAAATGAAAGTTCTAGGCATAGATGATAATTCTGACATCAACATGCTTCTTGGAACTGTTCTGACTGCGTCTGGACATCAGTATACTTCTGTAACCGATGGAAGAGAAGGAATCAAACTACTTAAACAAAATCCATATGATGTTGTACTTTTAGACTTGGCCATGCCAGAATTTAGTGGATTTGATGTTTTAGATTCCTTAAAAAAGGAAGGATTGATTGAAAAACAAAAGATCATACTACTTACTGCATCATCAATTACAGATGAAGAAATCAGCGAATTGTTAAAAACAGGAGTTCGCTCATATCTTAGAAAACCCCTTGATATAGATATTTTCGTAGAAAAAATTCAACAGGTTTACAGTGGACAATGAATGGAAAAACACACTCAAAGTCCAACAAGAAACTGGACGACCTACAAATACGTTCAAGGTCT
>Ga0207089_1022_pt1 | contig 44161 bp, 45 predicted proteins | sample Alteio_BWMinHeat_49_FD_153571 | JGI IMG/M metagenome (GOLD analysis project Ga0207089, IMG submission 153571) | Enriched cells from forest soil in Barre Woods Harvard Forest LTER site, Petersham, Massachusetts, United States -... | ecosystem: Environmental > Terrestrial > Soil > Temperate forest >...
GCGCTGGCGAACTAACAACTTCTTGTGATGCAGAGATAGCAGATTCTACTGCTGGAGGAGGCACATTCTCTTGCGGTACCACTTGGAGAACACTTAAACTCCCTTCAATACCAAGCTGCTTGCTAACCTGCGCGACAGTCATTAATTTACCACAAGACGCTTCTGCTTGTTCCTGCCTGTCGGCTTCTAGGGTAGCCAAATAATGATCAATTCGATCGTCAACGATATGCTCAAACACTAATTGCATTTCCTTGAAAATATCCAATCCCTTGACCGCCGGAGGAATCGGAAATGAATTCAAAATAACAGCGAATTCTTTCATTAACAATGCTAATTCATGCGTGGTTTTATTAACCACCAGAGGTGTCCAGCTACGATTAGCTTTGATGACTTCTTTTTTTGGCTTGCCTCCATTAAGGCGATAAGTAAACTCAATGTTTTTACCCTTCATCACTATAGATTTCTGCTCAATTTCAAAATTTGCGTTCTCATTTTTTAAATGGAATTCTTTTTCGGCCACCCTAACCACCTCAAACGGCTTAAATTCTTTGACTTTATCGTGATTATATTTTGGATAATAGATTTCATCGAGTGAACGCAAATGTTTTTCAACAACTTCTAATTTTCCTTTGAGCATGCCTAACTCGAGTATATTCCGTGGTTTTTCTAACAGCTGATGATCTCTCATTCCTTGTAATGCGTTATGTAGTGCACATGCGGCGTGTATAGCATACTGTTCAGCATTCAAAACGACATCATTAATGCATGAATACTTGAACTCACGAGGCTTTGCGTCTGATGTAATGTGTACATGATCTGCTGAGGGAATGTGAACTTTAATTTTATCCATTAACTGTTTTAGTGCTTGGTCAACTGTAGGCTGAGGAATGCTGCTGCCCATAGACTTCATGATATAACTCCCTTTAATTAGTCAACAAAGGAAATCTTATCGTATAAACCTTAAGGGCAGCTTAACACTTTGATTAATTTAATTAGCTCGCATGTAAAATATATTGGATAGTTTGACGAAGCTGATCATCGCTGCATTCAAAGCAACCACCGCGCGCAGGCATCGCACCCTCACCTTCAATTGTGATGCCGAGCAAGGTATTAACTCCGAGTCTACGTCGAATTCGCCATGCGCTCTTATCACCGATTGCCGGAGCGTGGATATCGATGACGGGTTGTTTGCTGTGACATGCGGAACAAAACTGCTTGAAGATTTTTTTTCCCGCATCTGGATCACCCGCTAATTGTTTCACAAACAATGCAGGAAAATGAAATGTTTGAATTGTCTGAACTGCATTTTTATCGAGAGCATTATTTTTATGTAAAGAAACTGACAATAAAAAACCTAGCAATCCACTCAAAAATAAAATGATAAATACTAACCATTTATTCATGCTTGCGATTGTAATTCTTGCAAAAGATTTAACAATGACTGTTCGGAGACGGCGCCTGAAATCATTTTCACCACTTTACCTTGTGGATTAATAATAAACGTCGTTGGGACAACGGTAAGAGATTGTAAACCCCATGCCTCGGAAGGATCTTCGACCAATACTGGGTAATCAATATGTACTTGCTTAACAACTTCCGTCAATTGATCTCCTGGATCATGATCAAAGTCAACGCCATACATGACGACTTGTTGTGAATTTTGTATACCCTTATAAAAGCGGTTTAACTCCGGAACTTCTTCCATACAAGCTTCACACCAAGGTGCCCAGTAATTGATGATTACCCAGTGATGTTTTAGCTGGGCTGCAGTAACTTGTTGGCCGCGTGTATCATGTAAAATGGTATTATCTTGGTTAGAGCAAGCAATAAATAAGCTACTAATTAAAATCAAGCACCAGGCACGTAGTGACATAACATCTCCGAGCTATTGATAAATTTTATTTTCGGCCGATTGTGCTAATATCAATTGATAATCTTTTGCCATTTGATCCGCTTGGTGAGGATAAGATAGATAAGCAACTAACTCACCTTTTGGATTAAATAATAAAATATCAGCTGTATGATTAATTGTATAATGATGCTTACCAGCCCCGTCTACTTGAATTTTTGCTGCAGCGATATGTAATTGCTTTTCCAACTGTACAGTATGATCAATATCAGCACGAACACCGATAAAATTAGGATTAAATGCATTCACGTAGCTATTCATCCGCGCGACAGAATCCACATCTGGATCAACAGAGACCATCACAACTTGTGGTAATTCATTTTGTGCTAAATTTTTCTGCAACATTTTATATGTTTTATTTAATTCAGCCATCGTCGTTGGGCAAACCATTCCACAGTTTGTAAAACCAAAAAACATCATAGTCCAACGTCCTAGCAAATTTTGCTTCGTAAATTGATGTCCTTTATTGTCTGTTAATTGAAAATCATCTATTGCTTCACCTTGAGGTAAAACTACACCATCAATTTTCATTACTTGGTGATTAGAAAGCCTCGGTGAGATAATGCCAAAATAGACGATAAATCCAATGATAATTAACACATCCACCAGCAAGAATGTGATCAACTTCCCGTAACGTTTTTTCTGTTCTGAATGTGTCATGTTACTTTCCTCTCAGATATAACAAATAATAATGATCCACTAACAGTAATAAAAACAATATTCCTAGATAGGTAATAGAATACTTGAACGTCGCAATAGCATGTTGTTTTTCTTTGCTAAAATACAAGCGCAGGGCGTAAAAAAGAAAACTGAAATTCGCTATTGTAATACCGACGATGTAGATAATTCCGGATGTACCAACCAAATATGGCATCGATGAAACACATAATAATAAGACAGTATAGAGCACAATATTTAACTTAGTGTAGCCAACGCTATGCGTGTGCGGCAGCATCGGTACATTTGCTTTTGCATAATCTTCTAAACGGTAAATTGCCAACGACCAAAAATGGGGTGGCGTCCAAACATAAATAATCAAAACTAGCAGTAACGGTTCCGGACTAACAAATCCAGCCACAGCAGTCCAACCTAATAATGGCGGTGCTGCGCCTGCAATACCGCCAATAACAATATTTTGTGGTGTCGCATGTTTCAAATAGAGAGTATAAAAAACGGCGTAACCAATCAGCGATAAAAAGGTTAATAACGCGGTAAGTGTATTGATATAAATCAGCAATATCCCCATGCCGAATGTGCACAATAAAACAGAAAAAATGACACTATTTTTGACGGATATTTTTCCCTGAACAATTGGGCGATGCTGTGTGCGTCCCATAATTTTATCAATGCGCTGATCGGCAATATGATTTAATGCAGCTGCAGCGCCTGCAACACATGCTATACCTAAGTTACCTAAAATTAATGGAACCAGTGGAAATGAAGCAGAAGGTGCCAAGCACATGCCGACAATAGAAGTTAAAATCATTAACATCACTACACGTGGTTTGCATAATTCCAAATAATCGCGCACCATACTCATCATTTCGCAGACACCTCTTCTCTAGCGGTTTTCAACTTATATACAAGAGTGATAACACTTAGCAATAATATAACGGCGAACAAATTGTGACTTAATGCGCTCGCTAAGGGTAATTTAAAAATAACATTCGCCATACCGATGCAGAGTTGCACGCATAAAACACCTAAAATTAAATACAGTGATTTCACTAATTCAGGGGCATGCTTTAATTTATGCAGCGCTAAAGCAGAAAAAGAAAAAATATAAATTGTAATTATTAAAGCACCCAAGCGATGCGTCATTTGAATTGTTTGACGAACCTCAACCGGCAATACCCCGCCATCATAATTAACACCAACAGGCGCAAAAATATTGAAAGCTGCTTTGAAATGCATGGTCATCAGTGGTTGGCTATTCAAGCAAAATGGTAAATCAGGACAACTGAGTGAGGCATAGTTGGTACTTGTCCAAGCGCCTAATGTTATTTGCAGCAACACCAGCACCAACATAATAATGGCTGCGGGATACAAAAATCCGACCCTCGTGTAGCTTATTTGTCGCTGACGATTGCTCAAATAAATTAACCACAATGTCGATAAAATTAAAAATCCGCCAAGTAAATGCTGCGTCACAATAATGGGGAGTAATTTCAAACTCACCGTCAATTGCCCCAATAGAATTTGATAAGCTAACAAAGCAATTAAGCAGCAAGCTAAAATTATGTTACCGCGAGTTCGATATGTTTTTTTAACCGCACACACAATAATACTAATGATCAAGATACTTAGCGTGCCTGCAAAATAGCGATGTATCATTTCCGCCCATGCTTTATATGTCACCAAGTGTGAACCACTAAATTCAATGTTTGCTAATTGCCGTGCTTTTTCTGTTAATGGTACAGTCAAATGACCGTAACATCCTGGCCAGTCAGGACAACCCAAGCCAGCATCAATTAGCCGTGTAAATGCACCAAGACCGATAACGCCCAGTGCAAAAAAACATGCGCCAAATGCTAACCATGAAATTAAGCGATTCTTAGCCAATTTGTGACACCTCTAAGACCCGCTGCATATCTTTCAAAATATTCATTGGATTGGCTGCGGCAGGATAATACATAAATAAATTGCCCAACGGGTCAACTATATAGATTTTATTTTTGACTATAAAATTCTTTTCGCCATGTTGTGCAAACAACATGTTTAATTGATCTAGCTTAGTATATTTTCCACCAATTGATATTACTAAAACACGATCACGATCTTTTCCTAATATTTTTTTTACCTGACCCAACTGATAAAATTCTTTTTCGCATTGCGCATCACAAAAATCATCTGTCACTTGCAACAAGCGCCATTTTTTTTCAGTCGCGTTATTCATACCTTGATATAAAAATTTCACATCAATCGGCGGATTGACGATGACACCATGATTTAGCGTTTTAAAATCGATGTGCTGTCGATATAAATATAATAATTCGCTGGCAATTATCGGCAGAACAAACACCATGATGAGCAGAAATAAATTTAAATAAGTCTTCATTTTGTTATTAACGTGACTCATGATCAGTCCTCGCAAAACACAAATATGCAATGATTAAGACAAACGCCATTGCAAACCATTGCACTGCATAACCCATATGTCTCTGCGGAATAACGTTTGTAATTGTCCAGTCGCGCACAAAACCATTTGGCTGTGACACATCTAACCTTAGGACAACAGGATAAAAAGTTTTTTTAGTCACTTGATTTATTTCATGGAAATCAATTTTTTGGATAACTAGTGGATAATGTTGCGTATCTAAAATATTTTGTCCTAATGTAAATTGAAATTCATTCAATACTTTGATGTAACCTAGAATTTTCTGCTTACCTATCACGTTCGGTATATTAGGTGCCGTATGATTGGACGTTGCAGGAATCCAGCCACGATCAACCAATAATAATTTAGTATCGTCCGAAATCTGCAGCGGCGTTAGTACTTCATAACCTAATTGATCATGATAAAATTGATTTTGTATGAGCAGAGTAAATTGATTGAGATAAATACCCGTAGCGATGACTTTTTGAAATGGTAATGTTTCGGCTGAAGAAGCAATGTTAGAAAAAACCATCGGCGTTCCATTTAAACGCTGCTGATAAGTCATCAATAAATCTTTTTTAAATTGATAACGATGTAATTGCCAAACACCCAGCACGCAAAATAACGTCGCAAAAAACAAGCACAGCAGAAAAAAGCCTAGCCGGAAGCGAAATACATAAGTATGTTGGCAAAAACGAAATTGCAGGTGCCTGGTCATTAATTGCTCTTTATTTAAATTACCACACTAGCGCTCAAAAGTGCGCCATTATAAATCAATTCTGCCTTTGGTAAAATGTTCTTGTTTTTTGATAAACCCGCCCGCATCGAACATGGTATAGGACAACGTGACTTCTTTGATATCTTTTGAAACTGCCGGGTCAATAAAGAAATAGACTGGCATATCTGCTTTTTCATTTTTAAAGAAGTATTGTTGGGTAAAGCAAAAACATTCGGTTTTTTTCAAGAACCTAGCCGCATCACTTGGAGTAATACTCGGAACCGCTTGAACTGTCATTTCCTTCCCAGATTGATTCTCAGCATAAAAATAAACTAACTTTCCTTCGCCCGGATGGATATTAAAACTATGCTGCAAAGGAATAAATTTGAATTTCAAGCCGCCATGTAATGTGGTGGAAAAAGTAATCTTAATGACCCTTGATGTATCGACTTTCATGCCAGGCGCAGCGGTGACAGCATAATTGGCAGCTTTACCGTTGATCCCCTCTTTTTGGCAAATAAGCTGATAAAGAGGTACCAACATATAACAAAAACCAAACATAAAAATAACGCCACACACTAAAATCAGTGTGAGGCGTTTATGACTGCGCGGTGGATTCATGGCTGTTGGTGGTGAACGACAGGAATCGTTTCAAACGTGTGATAAGGAACAGGTGAAGGCAATGTCCATTCTAGCCCATGTGCGCCTTCCCATACTTCAGGTGTCGCATTTGGTTTGGCTTTAGTAAAGCAAGATTTCAAAATGACATATAAGAAAATCAATTGTGAAAATCCAAAAATGAATGCGCCCACGGTACAAATCTGGTTGAAATCGGTGAATTGTAATGGATAGTCAGGAACTCTTCGCGGCATTCCAGCTAAACCTAAAAAGTGCATTGGCAAGAAAGTTAAATTCATACCAATCACTGATAACCAAAAATGAATTTGACCTAATTTTTCGTTGTACATATGCCCAGTCCATTTCGGCAACCAGTAGTAAACAGCTGCAATAATGGTGAATAAAGAACCCGATACCAAGACATAATGGAAGTGTGCGACTACAAAATAACTATCACGATATTGATAATCGCTTGGTACCAAAGCCAACATCAGCCCAGAAAAACCACCGAGAGTGAACATCACTAAAAAACCTAAGGCAAATAACATCGGCGTTTCAAAGGTGATGGAACCTTTAAACAAAGTTGCGAGCCAATTGAAAACTTTAATGCCGGTGGGTACAGCAACCAACATAGTGGCATACATAAAATATAATTGCGCAGCGATTGGAGCGCCGGTGGTAAACATGTGATGCATCCAAACGACAAAGCCTACGACAGCAATTAAGACTGTTGCATAAACCATGGCGTGATAACCGAATAATTTTTTACGCGCAAAGGTTGGAATGATTTCAGAAATCACACCAAAACCAGGCAAAATTAAGATATAAACTTCAGGATGTCCGAAGAACCAAAATACGTGCTGGAACAAGAGCGGATCCCCGCCGCCGGCAGCATTAAAAAAGCTGGTATGAAAGTGTCTATCCATCAACATCATCGTGACACAACCCGCCAGCACTGGCATGACAGCTAGAAGTAAAAATGCAGTGACTAACCAACTCCAAACAAACATCGGCATACGCATCCAAGTCATTCCGGGCGCACGCATATTAAAAATTGTGACGACAATATTTAACGCCGCTAAAATGGATGATGCACCCATCATATGAATTGAAAAAATGAAAAAATCGGTACTTTTGGGGCCATATGTTGTTGATAGTGGTGCGTAGAATGTCCAGCCGAAATCGGGTGCTGGTCCACTCATTAAAGTGGTACTCATCAGCATCGTGAAAGCAAATGGTAATAACCAAAAACTCCAGTTATTTAACCGTGGTAGCGCCATATCAGGTGCGCCTATCATCATCGGAATCAACCAATTGGCAAGACCCGCCATCGCCGGCATGATGACACCAAATACCATGATTAAACCATGCATGGTTGTCATCTGATTAAAAAACTCAGGATTAATGAGCACTTTACCTGGTTCAAATAATTCTGTTCGAATGATCAATGCCATTGCACCGCTAACAAAAAACATGATGAGACTGAAGGTTAAGTAAAGCGTGCCAATATCTTTATGGTTGGTGGTAAACAGCCAGCGTTTAAATCCTTTTTCCGGACCATGGTGATCATCGTGATGATCGTGTGCATGATCGTGAGAGTGTGCTATCGCTTCGCTCATAAAAATTTGACTCCAACTATTTTATCAATTAACTCGTCGTCTATGATTTTAACTTTTGTCGTGCTGCTGCCACATCTGATGGTTGTACAACGATAGCATTATTATGTCTGATGTTAATGACATCATTGCCCCATGAGTTGCGTGTATAAGTGATAATTGCAGCGATGGTTGTATCATCCAACTGTTCGCCAAAAGCTTGCATTGCTGTGCCTGGCACACCTTGCAATACGAATGGAATATTCGCAGCAACTGGCCCCGCAACAATACGACTACGTTTCAATGGTGGGAACGTCGGTGGCAAACCTGTGCCATTGTTTTGATGGCACATGGCGCAATTTTTTTCGTATTCTTTTTTACCTAGCGTTAACAATTGGCTTTGTGTCATAGGTTGTAATTTTTCTGGTGCTTTCATCGCCGTACGATGAGCACTGACCCATTTAGCAAAATCTTCTTGTGAAACAGCTTGCACGACAATCGGCATAAACCCATGATTAACGCCACAAAGTTCGCCACATTGTCCACGATAGGTGCCAGGCTTGGTAACATAAAACCAATTTTCATTAATAAAACCTGGGATAGCATCTTGTTTTACGCCTAATTCAGGGACCCACCAAGCGTGTATCACATCGTCAGCTGTCACTAATAAACGTACTTTGGTATTCACTGGCACTACTAATGGATGATCAACTTCTAATAAGTACCATTCATCTTTAGGGGCTTGATTATTGATTTGTGCTTGGGGAGTGGAAAGAATGCTGAAGAAGCTAATGCCTTGATCTAAGTATTCGTATCGCCATTTCCATTGATAACCCGTGATTTTGACCGTCAATTTTGATTGATCAGTATTATGAATGTGTTGCAATACAATTGTCGCCGGAACTGCGAGAGCAACTAAGATTAAAAACGGAATCGTTGTCCAAATAATTTCCACCCATAAGTGTTCATGAAAATGAGCTGATTTTGCGCCCGTTGATTTACGAAACACGATGAGTGAATAGAGCAGCACACCAAAAACGATGGCGCCAATCACACAGCAGATATAAAAGCAGGCCATGTGTAAATCATAAATTTCATGACTAATAGTCGACACACCGTAAGGCATATTAATGCCAGGTGTTGCATGTGCGGTTAATGCTGTAAAGCAAGTAGTAAAAAAAAGAACCAATCGATTAATACAATTCCGCATAGTAAACCTTTTATTTATCACCTATTCTCGGGGCTTGAAGCCGGATAATTAAACCATATTTTTTAAATAACACAAGCAGTAAGATAAAATTAATAAATATTATTGTTTCTTGAACCTAAATAGCTATAGAATGTGCGGCGATTTGCACATATGCACTAAGGGATAGCGTCGTGAGAAAATATATACGAAAATTTTTATCTAAAAAAAGAAATGTCGTTGCTCTAGCCGTTATAGCAGCGGCCCTAGTTTTTTCAATTATCTACACCATTGTGGGCATTGATCAAAGCTTACAAATAATGACTGAAGCCAATGAAGATGAGCAAGGTGTTACACCTTACTTCCCTTCCTATCCGCCAGTCAATACAGAAGGCAAAGACCCTACGCTAATTCAACGCGGCGAATACCTTGCAAAAGCAGGCGACTGTATGGCATGTCATACAAATTCACCGGAGAAAGGACAACCTTTCGCAGGCGGTCTGCCAATGCAAACGCCATTTGGTACTATTTACTCACCTAATATCACCCCTGATAAACAAACCGGTATTGGCAACTGGACCGACGAACAATTCATTAAAGCAATGCATAAAGGTATTTCGCCGAAAGGCTATTATTACTATCCTGCCTTCCCATATCTTTATTTCAGCACTGTTTCAACCGATGATTTGAAAGCGATTAAAGCTTATTTAGATAGCATTCCTGCTGTGCACCAAGAAAATCGCAAAAATGAAATGATATGGCCGTTCAATCGCCGCTTGTTGCAATTGCCATGGCGCTTAATGTTCTTCCATCCCACTCAGTATCACGCTGTTAGACAAGAGTCTGACCTGTGGAAACGTGGCGCTTATCTGGTTGAAGGACTGGGACATTGCGCAATGTGTCACACACCTTCTTATCATATTTTTAGCGACAATTTATCGCTAGGCGCGCCGATGAATAAGTACGAATTTACCGGGGCTAAAATTCAAGGTTATTTGGCGCCTAATATTTCTAAGAGTAATCTTGCGAACGCAACTGACCAAGAAATCGTGGAAGTATTCACCAAGGATCACTTAATTGGCGGCGGTAATGTTCAAGGCCCAATGCTTGAAGTAAATCACGACAGTTTAAGATATTTGACGAACTCTGACTTGTTAGCGATTACCACTTATTTAAAATCCGTACAAAGTGCTACCCCGCCAAAACCCAAAGTAGGCAAAGGTGGTATTGGCAAAGCAACTTATGAAATGTATTGCTCGGGTTGTCACGCAACCGGCGCAGGTGGCGCACCGAAATATGGCGAACCTAGCGATTGGGATGCGCGCTTAAAAAATGGCATCAACAAAGTCTATGGCAATGCAATTAATGGTGTTGGCGGTATGCCAGCCAAAGGAACTTGCTTATCTTGCAGTGATGATGACATTAAACAAGCTGTGAATTACATGGTTGCCTCTGTGACGGGTGCTTCAGCAAAAATGACCCGTATTCCGAAACAAAAGAAGCTAACCATTGCTGATGGTGAGCAAATTTATGCGGCAAATTGCAGTGTCTGTCATAACAATGGGTTTAAAAATGCGCCTAAGCCAGGTGATAAAGCCGCTTGGAAGCCATATGTTAATGCCGGCGTGATCACAGTTTATGAAGATGTTGTCTATGGCAAGCAAGGCCATGTTGTGAATGGCGGTTGTCCAAGCTGTACAGATGCGCAATTAAAAGCTGCGATTAAGTACATGTTGCAAACCAGCTCAGACGAAGATTTTAATCTTTGGTAAATTTTTTCCGAATTTTTAACATGAGGTTGTAAATGAAAGAGAAAACCGACAAATATTATTTGCCATCGCCAAGCAGCTGGCCAGCAAAAGGTTGTCTTGCATTAGTCTGTATTTTTTCTGGCGCAGCGAATTGGTTACATGACGTGTGGATTGGCCCATATTTATTTGGGTTTGGTTTTCTCCTCTTGATATATATGATTTTTGGCTGGTTCAGTCTTGTCATTCGAGAAAACCGGCAAGGTCTCTTAGGAAACCCACAAGTGAATCGGTCGTTCCGTTGGTGTATGTGTTGGTTCATTTTCTCTGAAGTTATGTTTTTCGGCGCGTTTTTTGGTGCATTGTTTTATGTTCGAGTGGTGGTACTCCCCTCGCTTGGCGGAACGGGTTCTCATATTGTGAATCACTTGGTCAATTGGCCAGGCTTCCAAGCAACATGGCCGTTGCTAAAAAATCCCAACCCAAGCAGTTACATTGGTCCCCAGTCTGTCATGGAAGCATGGGGAATCCCGGCTATTAACACATTAATTTTGTTAACTAGCGGCGTGACAATCACCATCGCGCATTGGAGTTTATTAAAAAACAAACGTAAAACAATGCTGATTTCACAACTAGCAACCATTCTGTTAGGTATCAGCTTTCTCTTTTTACAAGGGCATGAATATACCATTGCTTATCTAGAAAAAGGCCTCACGTTAGGTTCCGGCATTTATGGCACAACCTTTTTCATGTTAACTGGTTTCCACGGTTTGCATGTGACTATCGGTACTATTGGCCTCATCGCCGTTTTATATCGCATGCTTAGAAAAGATTTCAACCCACACAATCACTTTGCATTTGAGGCTGTCTCTTGGTATTGGCACTTTGTCGACGTGGTGTGGTTATTGTTATTCGTATTTGTATACTGGATTTAATTTTTGCTGATTCATTTCGTTAAGTTTTTTCATTTATTATTTGCGCTAGGCTTACTGACTATCGTGATGCGTAGCGCAATATTGACCGGTCCAAACCAATCTCAAACGCGTCGCGATAAAGTCATGTTAGGGTTGGCTCTGTTTGCGCTCATCACTGGCACCCTACTCGTTTATCCTAAGCATTTCACCTTTCATACACCTTGGATTCAAGCTGCTTATGTACTCGTTATTCTCTTTTGCGTTGCTATCGTTGGGCTAATTTACCTTAAGAATAAACAGACTTCACGGCTGTGGCTGGTTAATTTAAGTTATTTTGTTTTGGCCGTACTGTTAATGTTTGTGGTTCATGATGCGGTGACTAAGACTACGTTTTTGTAATGATTTTTCAGAGAATTTGTTGAAGGTTAAAATACCTAGACATTTTTTGCATCGTTTGGGCATCCGTTCTTCACCCAGGGCTCCCGCATTAAAATCCAGCTGTTTTTACTGGTTTTTATGGGGCTGAGCGGTAGGGAGGGCTCCCGCAGTGCTTGCACTGCGGGATACCCGTAGCGATGGGGCCCCATAAAAACCAGTAAAAACAGCTGGATTTTAATGCGGGAGCCCTGGTTCTTTACCTTTTAAATAATGCTATTTGGTGCTAATTATGTTAAATTATCGACCATTTAAAACCCCATAAGAACCATGGCTATGCTATACGATTCTTTAAAAATTTTTCATATCATCAGCGCTACTTTATTGCTGACTAGCATCGTTTACTGCGTCAATCTGTGGCGTAAACCAACTGCTGGCACTCTCACGTCAGACCGAATTCAAACACAAACCTGGCTCGTGATTGTCCCTTTTGCCTTATTACAATTAGCTACCGGCTTCACCATGATCAGCCTGAAACATTATGGGTTAGCAGATTTTTGGGTCACTGGCAGTGTGATCGGATTTATCATTGTGATCATCAGTTGGTTTGCATTTATTTATTTTTTACTCTCCGCGCAACATTCGGAAAAGAAAAAAATATTATGGCGACAATTACAAACCTGCGCTTTATTGCTGGGTTCGTTGGCGTTATTCAGCATGATTTACTTCATGGCAAATAAGATCACCTAACTATGAATAAACTCATTATCCAGGATGTTAGTTTTGAGCGTAACAATCAATTGTTGTTCAGTGGTATTAATTGCTCATTACAATCAGGTGAATTGTTACAAATTATTGGCACAAATGGCAGCGGGAAATCCACGCTGCTACGTATATTAGCGGGTTATCTCGAACCTTTGAGTGGCATCATTTCATGGCAAGATGAATCTATTTTTGCGCAAGATGAATATCAACAACAGCTCCACTATCTCGGTCATCAAAATGGAATTAAACCTTATTTGACCGTCGCCGAAAATTGTCACCTTTATTGCGCGCTCACACGACATAACATTGAAATCGATTTTGCATTAAAAAAAATGGGTTTGTCATCGATAAAACATCAACAAGCACTACGTTTATCAGCAGGTCAATTACGTCGTTTAGCACTTGCACGTTTATTAATTAAATCGGCACACTTGTGGATTCTTGACGAACCAACAACGGCTCTCGATTTAGAAGGCCAGCACTTATTTGCAGAATTATTGCAGCAACATCTAAAGCAAGGTGGGCTGGCGATATTAAGTTCTCATCAAGATTTACATCTTCCTTTCACGCAACAATTACGATTGGGAAGACAGCATGTTTAAATCTTTTTTAACTATCATTCAACATGAAATCCGAGTCACCATGCGCCAAGCATTTTCTTGGATCACGCCATTATTATTTTTTGTAATTGTGGTTTCATTGTTTCCGTTAGCTATTGGACCGGATGAAACATTATTGCGAAAAATTGCACCCGGAATTATTTGGGTCGCGGCATTACTCGCCATTTTAATTTCTATCGGCAATTTATTTCGAACTGATGCCGAAGAAGGATATTTAGATTTATTATTACTGAGTCCTCATTCATTAACCTTATTAGTCTGCAGTAAAATTTTCAGTTATTGGTTTACACATTGTTTGCCGCTAATTTTAGTTAGCCCGCTGCTTGGCTTATTGCTAAATTTAACTAGTCATGAAGAATTAACTCTTATCATCACCCTGCTACTTGGCACACCGGTGTTGTGTTTACTAGGCGCTGTCGGTGCAGGACTCGTTGTCGGCATTCGGGGTCATGGTTTATTATTGCCAGTTTTAATCATGCCACTTTACGTACCCATATTGATTTTTGGCACTGGCGCAATGATGGCCGCAAGCCTTCATCAACCACTGAATGGTTACTTCGCCATCATGGGAGCATTTTTATTAGTGAGCTTGGCATTTGCACCCCTCTTAACCGGAGTTGCATTACGAATTGGAGTAAATCAATAAATGTTTCACTGGATCCAAAAAAGATTTTTAGCACCAAAAGCTTTTTATCGCTCGAGCGGATATTTTCTGCCCTGGATTTCACTGCTATTTATACTGTGTTTTAGCTATGGATTAATCAGTGGCTTATTTATTGCCCCTGCTGATTATCAACAAGGCGACGGTTTCCGTATCATGTATGTTCACGTGCCCAGCGCATTTACGTCAATGGCAATTTATCTCGTCATGGCATCGTGCGCTGTCGTCACTTTAGTCTGGCGAGTAAAAATTGCTGCGATTTGTATGTCGTGCAGTGCACCGATTGGCGCATGGTTTACTTTTCTCGCATTAATCACTGGATCAATTTGGGGAAAACCCATGTGGGGAACTTGGTGGATTTGGGATGCACGTCTCACGTCTGTGTTAATTTTATTATTTTTATATTTAGGATTTATCGCGCTGCAATCAGTCATGGCAGATCAACAAACACGCGATCGAACCGGTGCTGTCATCGCCATTGTGGGTGTAATTAACTTACCCATCATTCATTACTCAGTCATTTGGTGGAACACGTTGCATCAAGGTCCTAGCATCAGTCAATTTGCGAAACCAGCAATTGCAACACCCATGCTTAATCCATTATTAGCCATGATTGCCGCATTTATTTTATTTTATGTGGTGATTTTATTCTTACGTGTACGTAATCAAATTTTATTGCGGAAAATGCTATGAATTTCAGTCAAATAATTAATATGGGCGGTTATGCGGCATATGTCTGGCCGGCTTATGGCATAACATTAGCTGTTTTTGGGCTAAATTTATTTTTGGCTCTAAATGAGAAACGCCGCATCAAAAAACAATTGCCAGAGAATAACCGATGAATCGTAAGCAAAAAAATCGTCTTGCAGTAGTAATCACTATTATTATAATTTTAAGTGCTGCGATAGGTTTAGTATTATACGCCTTAAAGCAAAACATTAATTTGTTTTACACCCCTACCCAACTGGTTGCGACCGATATTAACTCCGATCAAATCATCCGAATCGGTGGCTTTGTTAAAAAACATAGTGTGCACTACGATCTCTCGGGACAAGGTGTTACCTTCATTGTTACCGATAAAACAAATGAAATTTCCGTCAGTTATCACGGCGTCTTGCCTAATTTATTTCGCGAAGGACAAGGCGTTGTGATCACAGGAAAACTGATTAATAAAAAATCACTCCAAGCTTCGCAAGTGTTGGCAAAACATGATGAAAAATATATGCCAAAAATATTAGAAAACGTGGGGAAATAATGATTCCTGAATTAGGTAGTTTTGCGATTATTCTAGCGTTGATCTTTGCGCTGATTCAATTTTCAGCTGGATTATTGATAAAAAAAATTGAACGAGCGCGCGAATTTAGTGTGGCTGCGGCCAGTGGCCAATTTATATTTTTAGCATTTGCAATGCTGTGTCTTATCATCAGCTTCCTCAACAATGATATGACCGTTGTCTATGTACGCGAACATTCGCATGCATTGCTGCCTTTTATTTATCGTATTGGTGCTGCCTGGGGCGGTCATGAAGGTTCTGTTTTATTGTGGTGTGTGATTTTAAGCGGCTGGACGATGGCATTTATTATTTTTAATCGACAACACGGCCAATTAAATAATTACATGGTTTCAATTTTAGGCTTTGTGAGCACCGGCTTTCTCACATTTTTATTAATGACATCCAATCCATTTTTGCGTGACTTTCCCAGCGCACCTATCACTGGGGATGACTTAACACCTGTACTACAAGACCCAGGATTAATTTTTCACCCACCGATGCTCTATTTAGGTTATGTGGGTTTTGCAATTGGTTTTGCTTTCGCAATTGCAACTCTATTGCTGGGCAAACTTGATAAATCGTGGGCACGTGATTGTCGCCCGTGGATTATTTTACCTTGGTCATTTTTAAGTTGTGGGATCGTCTTGGGCAGTTGGTGGGCTTATCGCGAATTAGGCTGGGGCGGTTGGTGGTTTTGGGATCCCGTTGAAAATGCCTCACTGTTACCTTGGCTTTCTGCAACTGCGCTAATTCACACATTGATTGTTTGTGAAAAAAGAAATGCATTTAAAGGCTGGGCAATACTATTAGCCATCGTTACATTTTCATTAAGCTTGCTCGGCACTTTTTTAGTTCGATCTGGCGTATTGGTTTCTGTTCATGCATTTGCAAGTGATCCAACACGCGGCATTTTCTTGCTTGGGTATTTGGCACTTATTATTGGTGGTGCTTTATTACTTTACTGCGGTCGCATAAAACATTTTTATCAAGCACCCGAATTTGAAATTTTTTCTCGCGAGACATTTTTATTAATTAACGGAATATTTTTATTATCTGCAGTAGCGACGATTGTCTTGGGCACACTCTACCCAATTATCTTAGATGCGCTAGATTACGGAAAAATTTCTGTCGGTGAACCTTATTTCAACACTGTTTTTGTACCCATTATCCTACCATTATTGCTGCTCATGGGATTAGCACCACATGTGCATTGGGGACAGCAAGCTATAAAACCTCTTTGGAATAAATTACGGCTAGATATTTTTTTAAGTTTAGCACTGGGATTCGCAGGTCCTCTATTATTTGGATTTGCATTTCACTGGTTAGCAGCCATCGGAATTTCATTTTCATTCTGGATTATGATTGCCACATTACATTTTTTTCTACGACTACAAACTAAATTAGACTTGAAATATAGCTCTATGTTAGTCGCACACATCGGAATTGCCATCATTGCACTCGGCATCACTGTTAACAAATCTTATAGTGAAGAACGACAAGTAAAATTATTTCCAGGCGAATCAGTAGAGCTCGCCGGCTATTCTTTTAAATTAGAAAACATTTCAGAAACAAAAGGTATCAATTATCAAAGTTTAGCTGCTCAATTTTCTATTCAACATTTCACTCAAAAACCATATTCGTTAATTGCTGAGCAGAGAATCTATAGCAGCCACGATCAATCATTGAGTAAGCCTGGAATTTTGGCGAATGGTTGGCGTGATCTTTACATCGCACTGGGAGCTGCCCTACCCGACGGAAGTTGGTCTGTGAGAATTTATTATAAACCGTTAGTCCGTTGGATTTGGGCAGGCGGATTTTTTCTCTTAATCGGGGGATTTTTATCATTGCTATATTCTTGGCAATCACGGAGAAATTAAATGAAAACTTTCCGCTATCTTCTGCCATTTATCATTTTCTTCAGTATTATTATCTTACTGTGGCGCGGCTTGGCATTACATCCCAATCAAATTCCTTCGCCATTATTGAATAAATCAACACCACAATATTCATTACCCAATTTATTTGACGCGAATCACCCAACCACACAAAAAGATTTACTTGGCAAAGTCACTTTGGTTAATGTGTGGGCAAGTTGGTGCCCGGCTTGTGCGGAAGAGCATGAATATTTAGTTCAATTAGCACAAGAGCAAAACATCAATTTTTATGGTATCAATTATAAGGACGATTCAGCTGCTGCGCTAAAAATCCTAAAAACAGCTGGAAATCCCTATAAAATCGTTGCCATCGATCAAAGTGGCAATGCAGCGATTGATTGGGGTGTTTATGGCGCGCCCGAGACATTCATAGTTGATAAAAAAGGTATTATTCGTTACAAACAAATTGGGCCAATCACTCCTGATATTTGGGACAACAAGTTAAAGTCCATTGTTAATCAATTAGAAAATGAGAATTAATCCGTGAAAAAATTATTTGTTTTTTTACTAATGCTTATCCCATTGCAATTATTTGCAGCAGCAGATTATTACACATTTGATTCTCCAGAGCAGCAGCAACGTTTTACTACCCTCACATCAGAACTGCGCTGTTTAGTTTGTCAAAATCAAAATTTAGCAGAATCAAATGCACCGTTAGCGAATGACTTACGCACACAAATATATCAAAAGGTTTTAACTGGGCAATCGGACAAACAAATCATAGATTATTTAGTTGCAAGGTATGGAAATTTTGTTTTATATCGCCCACCGTTGAATTTTTCAACCTTTGGACTCTGGTTTGGTCCATTTATATTATTATTGGTTGGAATTGCCTACTTAATTTATTATTTAAAACGAGAACACCGCACATGACTTTATTGTATTGCATGTTAATTTTTATGGTGGTTATAGCACTCACCATCCTCTCGATTCCTTTTATCAAAAATCATCAATTAACAAAATTTGTCTATTCAGCCATTGCTGTCATCTTATTATCAACAAGTTTATACGGGATCTTCGGCAGCAGACAAGCATTGCAACAGTGGTATGCGCATGGCAAGGAACATTATCAACTCATGGAAGAATACCATCAATTAGGTGGCGTTGACGGCATCATTGAACGCATTAAAATGAAATTAGCCAACCACCCGAATGATGCTGCGGGCTGGTTTATTTTAGGAAAATTATATTTAGCTAAGCACGATGACGAAAATGCAAAACAAGCCTTTATACGCGCGCATGAATTAGCGCCTGAAAATCAGCAGATTGAGCAGTTTTATTTACAAAGCAAATAAATGCTGATCACTTCCTATTTTTATTAATTTGGGATCCCTCAGGCTGCTGTGATGGGGAAACTTGACCAGCGTCACCTGATTGCTTGTCTTGGCCAGAAATTCCAAATACACGCCCCAATTGATAGCTTAATCTTTTTCCAATGTGTGGTGTTTTAGGAGCATGTAAATTAACAAAAGCGGCAACCAAAGCAGTATCTGTTTCTTTCTGAGGTTGTGAGGATTTCGACTCACCACCTTTGATATCAGATTTTTTAGTATGTTCTTTTTTGTATCCATTAGGAACGTTAAGCAGCTTCAATGCGTTTAATAAGCCTGCGTAAGGCTTTAATTCATCCTTTGGCAGATTTGAGTTCTTCATAACATAGACAGCAAGAAGTGCCAATATACGATCCGAATGATTATAATCAGGCTCATTGATTAGCTTATCAATGTACTGGACAACGCCGCCTGCACTAGCAGCGCGCGAATTTAATGCGTCACACAATTTTTTTAGCGCAACAATTGGCTTGGGATTTTTTGTCAGTTCTTCACGCAATGCTTTAGCAAAATCACCAATAAATTGAGAATTTGCCTTTGATGAAAATGTGCTATTGTGACGAACATCATAGAAAAATTGAGCTTGGTCGAGTAAAACCAAAAACGTAATAACAAAACCAATATCATTTCTGACTGATGTGATATTTGATATATTTTCTTCATTAGCATTTTTGTTTGCACGTGTCATTTGCGAAAATTCGTTACGCAGGAAATTTGTATAGTAATACATAAATTTATGATATTCAGAATTCATATCATAAAATTGAAACTCTTTTAATATAGAATCAAAAAATATCATCTCTTGATTCATGGAAAATTCTCTATCTTTCCATGACAGTTCAGAATCCCTCTCCGTGACAAACATATCTCGATGATGCTCCAGCATTTGCTTAATCAAACTTCTGAGTTCATTAAAATCAAAATAATCTTTTCCATCATGTTTTTTTAGGAATTCAATGGTACTATCAATATCTTTATATTTTTCAGTCACTCTATCTGCGACATTTGTTTCTATGGAATGCTTTAGTTTGCTAACAAAATCATCCAAAGCAGCCTGGAACTGAGGTTTTATATCTTTTGATTTTGTTAACTTAGAAAGTTCGCCAATCTCTTCTTTAGAAAAAATACCCGGACAAGTTTCACTTACTGTTTTTAATAAAAGCTCTAGCTGACGCAAATGATCATCCGCAATAATATCGCTTTTAGCTGTTTTCATTTGACGAATGGTTTTAAAAACTTGAAGAACATTGAGAAAAGCAATACCGTTTTCTTGCTGATTGACTGGTTTTCTTAATTTTAATTTCTCATCGATATTGTTAAATTGTCTTGCAATATCTTGTTGCAATTCATTATTCCTTTTTGATATTTCTACACAGATAATTCTGAATGTTGCTAAAGTTTCTGGTGATATTTGAAAATCAGCATGCATTGCATTGATTAAACGTTTTTCTCTAACCTCATCAGCACGTCCCGAAGATACTGCAGTTACGCGTGGTGACTTAGTTTCTGCATCGACAGTATTTTTTGTGGTATCATTTATAGTACCTTTCGCAACAACCTCATTACCTCTCTGCTTTTTTGGGTTCTTACTAAACATATTAGTACACCCCGCTTTAATACTATTATCTTAATTATAGTCTAATGCGAGACATGCACACTAATTATTATCTCCTATATAATCAAATAGATATGGCTGATATTATTTATTCTCGCCACGATAACCAAATCATCAAGAGCCCAATCACTACGAGCACTCCACCGTAAAGTGATTAATTGAATTTATTGAAGAATTCAAGTAGCTCATGCTCATTCAAGACAGGGACGCTTAACTCTTTTGCCTTCGTCAGCTTCGAACCCGCCTCTTCACCCGCGACAACATAGCTCGTCTTATTCGAAACACTACCAGCCACCTTCGCACCTAAGCTTTCCAATTTCTCTTTTGCTTCTTCGCGCGTTAACGATTGCAAAGTTCCAGTTAACACGAACGTTTTTCCAGCTAATGGTAAATCGTGTTTTTTTGCAGTCATTTTTTCCCAGTGGATGCCTGCTTGTAATAATTTATCAATTACAGTTCGATTGTGTTTTTCAGCAAAAAAACTGGTAATATGTTTGGCAACAACAGGGCCAACATCTTGCACTGATTGCAGCGATTCTTCATCTGCTGACAACAATTCACTTAATTCGCCATAATGATGCGCTAATTGTTTGGCAGTCGCTTCACCAACTTCTCGAATACCCAGAGAAAATAAAAATCGCGGCAGTGTAGTGTTTTTACTTTTATTTAAAGCATCAAGTAAATTTTGCGCAGACTTTTCTGCCATTCGTTCCAAGCCAGCAAGTTGTTCTAAAGTTAATGTATAAAGATCAGCAACATTTTCAATTAAACCAATATCAACTAACTGTTCAACTAATTTATCACCCAATCCTTCAATATCCATCGCGCGACGCGACGCAAAATGTTTAATATTTTCTTTACGTTGTGCGGGACAAAATAATCCACCGCTGCAACGGGCAACTGCTTCGCCTTCGATATGTTCCACTTTTGAATGACAAACCGGACACGTTGCAGGCAAATGAATTTTTTTTGCATGCGGGGGACGTTTTTCTAAAATAACAGCAACAACCTCAGGAATAACATCACCCGCGCGACGCACAATCACAGTGTCGCCGATGCGAACGTCTTTACGAGCGACCTCATCCATATTGTGCAGTGTTGCATTACTGACAGTGACACCACTCACAAAAACAGGCTGTAAGCGTGCAACAGGTGTCAATGCGCCTGTTCGACCTACTTGAAATTCAACATCTTCTAAAACTGTTGACACTTCTTCAGCCGGAAATTTGTGAGCGACCGCCCAGCGTGGCGCACGTGAAATAAAACCTAAATTTTGCTGCTCTTTTAAAGAATTAACTTTGTAAACTACGCCATCAATTTCATAGGGTAAATCAGCGCGTAGCTTTCCTAACCGTTCGTAATATGTAAGACATCTTTCAATGCCTTCTACTAATTCGATTTCAGGATTAACTAGAAATCCCCATTTTTCCAACATCAACAAAATTTCATAATGTGTGTCAGGCAGAAAACCTTCTGTCACACTCCCCACACCATAACAATAGATTGATAGCGGTCTTGATGCAGTAATCCGTGAATCCAATTGTCGCAAACTACCGGCTGCAGCATTACGTGGGTTAACAAATACTTTTTCACCTTTGTCATGAGCGCGTTTGTTTAGTTCTGTAAAACCTTTTTTCGACATAAATACTTCGCCACGCACTTCTAAGACAGGAGGAAATTTTTTGCCACGTAAATGCAACGGCGCCGTCGCTATCGTTCTAATATTTTCAGTGACATCTTCACCGGTGGTGCCGTCACCACGAGTTGCAGCACGCACAAGAACACCGTTTTCGTAACGCACACTCACCGCCAATCCATCCAATTTGGGTTCACACACATAAGCAATTTTGTGTGCTATATCCAAACGCTCGTGAATACGCTCATCAAATGCCAACACATCTTCGGCCGTAAACGCGTTATTCAGCGACAACATAGGAATTTCATGCTGCACTTCAGCAAATTCTTTTAAGGGCGTAGAACCTACGCGTTGTGTTGGCGAATCCGTAGTAATTAATTGCGGATAAGTTTGTTCTAGCGCTTTCAATCGTTGAAATAAAAGATCAAATTCTGCATCCGATATTATCGGACTATCTTTTACGTGATAATGATAATTATGCTCATCAACATCACGACGTAGTTTTTCGACTTCATCAATAATTTTTTTTGGAATTGTCATACGGTTTCAGTAAGTTGAACCTGTGAAATTTTTTCTTGATAACGATCCAGAATATCTTGGCTCCACGGTGTATGTGGATCTGCGCGTAATTCACCATCGAGATCATCCGCCAATTGCTCTGCTGCAGCTAACATTAATTTAAACGCATACGATGGATTTGGCACGGAATTTAAGCGTAAAAATAAAAACAATCCGGAACAAGAAAAATCACCAATTTTATCTAGATCAAAATCACCCGGCGATGTTGCTGAAGCCAAACTAAATAAGGTATATTTTTTTTCTGGCGTTTGCTGATAATAATGAAAAATATTCATGGCGCCGAATTGCATCCCAACAGATGAAATCGCTTGTAATAAATCATACGAAGCAAAATGATCATTTTGTTTCGCGATCACACTTAAGATTAACAAATCATCTTGTTGCTTATGTGTAACAGGTTTTATCTGTTCTTGTTGTTGAATTGCCGGGTCACGTCGCGTCTCACTTGGCAACATTGTCTCTCCTTTTTCTGCCGCCATAGCCGGTTTTTTCATCAAGGTGGCCAGCCACATGATCGCTAAAAAACTTAAGGCTATTAAAATAAAAATTATTCGCCACACATAGCCATCCATGCTATCACTCTCCTGCTTGGTTTAAGTTCCCGCCAAACTAATCGCCTCTTGAACGTCTACGCTAACTAAGCGTGACACACCAGGCTCATGCATTGTTACACCCATTAAATGTTCGCCCATTTCAATCGCCAATTTATTATGACTAATAAAAATAAATTGAGTCTTGTCAGACATTGCTTGCACCAACTGGCAGAAACGACCGATATTTGCGTCATCGAGTGGCGCGTCAACTTCGTCCAGCAGACAGAATGGCGCTGGATTTAAATGGAAAATTGAAAACACTAATGCAATTGCTGTCATCGCTTTTTCACCGCCAGACAAGAGATGAATAGTGCTATTACGTTTTCCAGGCGGGCATGCCATGACGGTAATGCCGGCATCTAATAAATTGTCGCCAGTTAATTCGAGATAAGAACGTCCGCCACCAAAAATTTTCGGGAATAATTCTTGGAAACGCTCATTCACTTTATCAAATGTTTCTTTAAATTTAGTACGCGTTTCTTTATCAATTTTTGCGATGGCGTTTTCTAATGTCGTTAAACCTTCTTGCAAATCTGCAAACTGCTTATCCAAATATTCTTTGCGCTCTGAGCAAGAGGCATATTCTTCAATTGCCACCAAGTTAATTGGCCCCAAACGTGCAATACGTTGAATAATTTGTTCGAGTTGCTCATGATAAATATCTGGCAATGTTTCTTCTGGTAACCCTTGAAGTACTTCTTCCAATTGCATGTGTGTTTCTGGCAATTGTTCCAGCACAGTTTCCGACTTCACTTTCAAGCCTTGACCTTCTAACCGCAGTGTCTCCAATAAATCCCGCACTTTTGCAGCTTCTCGTTCAATGCTATGACGATGATTTTCTAATTCACGTAATTCATGTTCAATCGCTTCAATTGCTGCACGTGCCGCATTCAACTCTTCTTCAATTTGTAAACGATGCGTTAACGCGATACTTAATGACTGCTGCAATTCTTCGAGCAGCGCACCAGTATTTGAATCGGCTTCCAACGCTGCTTTACGTTCAGCGAGTGTCGCCAATTGTGCACGCATACGGGCAACAGTTTGCTGCTGAGCCGCTTGCTGCGATTTCGTTGTTTGCCAGCGAATTTCCAACTCATGGACGCTTTCTTTCGCACGGTTGAGATGCTCACGATTTTTCTGTACTTGATCACGCAGCGTATCGCGCTTTTGCGCCAATTGATCACGCTGATCGGCCGATTGTTCCAAATCACTCATAGACTGTTGCCAAACAGAACGTGATTTTGTTAATTCAGTTTGAGTTTGTTCTAATTGTGTTGCACTTTCTTGCAACTCTTTGCTGAAACGTTCAGAACGCGCTTTCAACTCAACAACTCGTTCTTGTTTCATTTTACGCTGTGCTTGTACTTGCGCCACTTCCGCATGTGATTGATTAACTGTTTTTTGCGATTCATCGCGTTGCTTTTCCATTTGCTTTAATTGATCACGATGATCTGCTAACGCTTTTTCAAGCTCTTCTTGTTTCGCCGTTAATTCAGCAATTTGTTTTGCTAATTGTTTTAACTCTTGTTCACGCTGGAATACACCCGCAGCAGGATTTTCTTCCCGTGAAATTCGCAGCCAAGCTGGGCTTAACCAAACGCCATCACGTGTCATGACAGATTCGGTTTGTGCTAATCGCTTACATAATTCCAATGCATCTTCACGCGTATCTGCAACATAAATCCCAGCAAGCAATGAATCTAATGGCCACTGCGATTTAATTTTACTTAACAACAAAGTGGCATTAACAGGTTCATTTGCAGCGGATGAATTCGCTGCAAACACCGCTAAATTACCCTGCTTTAATTCATCTACTAACGGTGTCACTGCAGACAATTCGTCTACGCAAACCGCTTGTAAATTTGTACCCAATGCTTTTTCTACTGCTTGTTCCCAACCTGCTTCGACTTCAACGCATTGCGCTAAACGCGGTTTGCCGCTTAAGTTATGTTTCGCTAACCATTGCGTTACAGGATTATTACGTTGACCTAATGCTGTTTGTTGCAACGCTTCGAGTGAAGCTTGTTGTCCGCGTAAGCGCTGTAAATTGCTACGTGTTTGATCCAACTCTTTCGATAATTGCTGCTGACTCGTTTGCAGCTGATTAATTTCTTTGCGTGTTTGATCTAAATTTCCATTATGCGTTTTCGATTTTTCGGACAACTCGGTTTCACGCTGAGAAATTGCTTCAATTTCACTATTCAGTTTAGAAAAATCAATTTGCGACTGTTCTTGTTCCAACGTTTTTTGTCGTTGCTTAATGGAAGACAAACGTTGCTCTAAGTGGGTAATGCGTGTTTGTTCAACTTGCGCAGTTTGCGTTAATTTTGCTGCGCGCTGATTGAATTCATCCCATTGAGTTTGCCAAGCTTGCATTGCTTGTTCAGCGCTTTCAGATTCATTCGCTGCCGTTTTTGCGGTTTGACGTGCACCTGTTAATTCAGGTTCCAGTTGCGCTGATTCTTGGGTTAAGTCTTGCAACTCTTGCTCGACATCTTCTAAAGTTGTTTTTAACTCAGACCAATCATTTTCTGCCTGTTCAACATCTGCTTCCCATTGACGTTGACGTTCTTCTTTGTGACGAATATCTTGCTCTAAGCGGCCAATTTCATTGCCAGCGGCGTAATAGCGGCGTTGCACATCTTGGAATGCTTCACCCGCTAAACGATGATTTTCGCGTTGATTATCGAGTGTTAAACTGTTTTCTCCTAGCTCCGCTTGTTTCGCTTCTAAGCCTGTTTCTTGCTGTTGAATTTGCAACGTGCATTGTATTAAACGTTTATCCAATTGACGCCATTGCGCAGCCAACCATTGTGCACGAGCGATACGTTCTTCTTGTTTTAATAATTTGAATTTTTCTGCCGATGTCGCTTGGCGTTTTAAACTGCCGAGCTGTTTTTCTAATTCGTTACGCACATCATCTAAACGCGCCAAATTATCTTTCGTGTGCTGAATACGGTTTTCTGTTTCACGACGGCGTTCTTTGTATTTTGAAACACCGGCCGCTTCTTCCAAATAAACACGCATATCATCTGGCTTGGCTTCAATGAGACGAGAAATCATGTTTTGGCCGATGATGGAATAACTACGTGGACCTAAGCCGGTACCGAGAAAAATATCGATAATATCGCGGCGGCGGCAACGAGTGCCATTGAGGAAATAACTGGATTCACTGTCGCGATTAATCACGCGGCGGATAGAGATTTCCGCATAACTGGCATATTCCCCGCCTACGCTGCCATCTTGATTGTCAAAAATAAGCTCAACAGAAGCTTGCCCGACTGGTTTGCGCGCACTGGACCCGTTGAAGATGACATCGGTGAGCGACTCACCGCGCAAATACTTGGCTGAACTTTCACCCATTACCCAACAAACCGCATCAATAATATTGGATTTACCGCATCCATTGGGGCCTACAATCGCCACTAATCTGCTTGGAACTTGCACAGTTGTAGGATCTACGAACGATTTGAAACCGGAAAGTTTGATTTTTTTCAGCTGCATAGCGAAAACCTCACCTGGCCCCCTCTCGCGACACTGCGAAAAGAGATAATAATTTGGACGAGTATATATAAATTGTTGTGTAGCCTCAATCGGTTAAATCGCTTAAAATAGTATTTTAAGCGTGCCAATTGAGGCATATGCATGTCACCAGACCAATTTAACGAAAAACGTCATTGGTTAACCACTTGGTCGCCCTATTTGGCCGCCTTTGCAGTCGCTGCTGCAGCCGTCATTCTCTGGTATGGTTTTGTTGACGGCATCACCCCTGCTTATGTTATTACCTCTGCAAAAGAAGGCTTACCGTGGATTATTTTAATCCTGGGTATTTCGGTTGCCGTTTTATTAGGGCTCTCCCTCCGACTAACACAGCTGACCCGCGAACGTAAAAAATCCTTAGAATTAATCAGCGAACAATTCAAAAAAGAAATTTCCACCCGTGTCCACTCCGAAGAAACTAAGCAAAAGCTAGAAAAAGCCTTATTACAAGGACAAAAATTACAAGCTATTGGCACATTGGCAGGTGGGATAGCACATGATTTTAATAATATTCTCTATGCCATTATTGGTTATGCCGGCATCGTTAGAGAAGATGTGCAGAAAGATAGCATGGCATATCAAAACCTTGGGAAGGTACTGGATGCTGCGAAACGCGGACAAGAGCTCATTTCACGTATTTTGACCTTTAGCCGCCGTCAGCATCATGAATTTGAGCCTATTTGTTTAGAAGAAACCATTGAGGGTGTGTTGGGACTCATGACCCCTACTATCCCTGCCAGTGTCACGATTAATTTTACCGCCGACACTCAAGCTAAAAAAATTGTCATTGAAGGTAACCAGACGCAATTACATCAAGTGTTAGTCAATATTATTAATAATTCTGTGGATGCGATGGATGGTGAGGGCACCATAAATATTAAATTAAGTCATGTGCCTGACCATGATCCACTGCTCGCTCAATTTCCTGAAATACAACCGGGACTTTATTGTAGAATTGATATTACTGACACGGGTCATGGAATGGATCAAGCCACAATGGCACGTATTTTTGAGCCATTTTATACCACTAAGGAAGTTGGCAAAGGAACTGGGCTGGGTTTAGCAACCGCACATTCCATCATTAAAGAACACCGCGGTGAAACTGTGGTTGAAAGTCAGCTTGGCCACGGCACCACTTTTACGTTATTGTTACCTGAACATAGTGAAAAGGAGGAAAATTCTCATGGCAAAGATTCTGTTAGTTGAAGATGATGATTTAGTGCGTGACATGCTTGCGCAAGTATTAACGCGCGCTTCTCATGAAGTGCATAGCGCGACTAACGGTGATGAAGCGAGTGAATATCTGCAAACTACTGAGCCAGATATTATGGTGACTGATATCATCATGCCGAAAAAAAGCGGGATTACTCTCATTTCAGAAGTTAGGGATAAACATCCCAATATGGAAATTATCGCTATTTCAGGCGGTGGTCGATTAGATCCGACAGGTTATTTGGATTTATCTGAATCCTTAGGCGCTACGGTTTCTTTTGAAAAACCCATTGATAATGCGGCTTTATTGATGGCAATTGATTTATTGGCGCATGGGAAACAAGAAGAGCCTACTTAAAGGCTCCAAATCGATAGACCCTAGACATAACAGACAAGTTTAGACTGAATGTCTGGATCAATAGCTTCTAAAAGCTCAATTTCACGAGCAAATCTTAATTTCGGATCTATTTTTTGTAGTTCTTTTAATCCACTTTTATAGAATTTAAGCTGATCATACAAGTCCTTTGGGTCGTCTGGTGTATCATCATCCCCATATTGCATCACATCTAATTTATCAGCAGGACAGCGCTTTCCTTTCATTACTGCTAACAAGATACCAGTGATATAAAAAATGTGATTGAGAGAAATAACATCGTTGAAATTATCATCATCTAACATCAATGTCGGCGCTACTAACATATGACGTCGTTCATTTTTACCTATATGAGCAGGATTATTATCGATTAAAATAGTTTTATTACGAATCTCCTTATCCAATTTGTCTGTCTGATCTAGCGCATAATCGATATATTTTTTAGCTTCCCAAAGTTGACTATTTGACGGTCTAGGCACTGTAACAACTGAGCACCTTTCTTCGTCATTGATTTTTTTATATTCATCTTGACCCAGAGTGTATTCCATTAGTTTTGGAACGAGCGACTCATTTCTTAGTTTTTCACCAGCGCTATAAAAGGTAACTTTCGCCTTAAGTATCGTAAAAATCCATTTAAGAAATGTGTCCATTGCAGGATGTGGGAGATGATGTATAAGCTCACGCTCAAGACGAAGTTCCAAAGCTTCTATACCGTCTACCTTTATATCTGGATATAGGTTTGACAGATTACCTCTCCTCAGTGCTATAAACTCACTGTGTTGGTTAGCATCGTCAGGAAGAGCCACTGACATAAATGAAACCAGCGTTTCATCGAGATCAAGGAGCAGCCGTGGCGGAGAAAACTTTTCCTCTGCTTTTTTGGTACTTGAAAACGTTGTAGCAGACTTCCTGAACATAGTGATTTCCTCAGTATTTTTAAAATACTATAGATTTGCAAATAAATAGCCGTTAAAATACCCACCCTTGACGTATAAGGCAACCCATGAATTACCTAAACAATACAGTTTCAAGCCCTATAATTGCGCGGACAAGATCTGTCGCGGACGGTATTGTTTTATCTCGCATTATTAGCGTCGTCATTGAAATTAGTCGCCTGTTTTAGCGGCCATCTCAATCGTGCACGCTAGGACAGGCAAACTTCTAGCAGCACGATACTTAAAAATAAAAATTTTTCAATACAACGAGATCATTTTATGACGCATTATTTTCCTGAAAAAAATTCCAATCGCTGGCTGGCGAAATACCCCATCGTAGTCATTGCACTTTGTGCAAGCTTCTTATTTTATAAATATATTTTACAAATCTACCCAAGCATCATCACCGAACAATTAATGCGTGAATTTAAATTAAATGGTGCAGGTCTCGGAAATCTTGCCGCGACATTTTATTATTCTTATATGGTTGCGCAACTATTTGTAGGCGTCATCTTAGATAAATACAGTACGCGCTGGCTAACTTCCATGGCGATTTTTAGTTGTGCACTCGGAGTATTTTTATTTTCACAAGCACAAGTTCTTTTAACTGCAGAATTGTCACGTGCATTAATGGGTGTTGGGGTTGCATTTGCAACAGTCGCTTATATGAAATTAGCCGCTGCATGGTTTCCGCCACGACAATACGCATTGGTGGGAGGATTACTTGCTACCGCAGCCATGGCAGGAGCCGTCTTTGGACAAGCACCGCTTGCATTTGCAGTTAATGCTCTCGGTTGGCGTTACTGTTTATATTTAGTGGGTTTAGTTGGATTTGTTATCGCACTGCTATTTTTATTGATAGTTCGAGATGCTCCACAATCTTCATTGCAAAAATCAACTCACCCATTTTCATTAAAAGATTTACTACAAGTTCTTTCCAACAAACAAAATTGGCTATTAACTCTGTATAGTGGATTGGCCTTTTCACCCATCGCTATTTTTGGCGGATTATGGGGAAATCCATTTATGCAGCAAGCTTATCATTTAACAAAAACAGCAGCGGCATCGATGATTTCGTTAGTTTTTATTGGTCTGGGATTAGGTAGCCCATTGTTAGGTATGCTGTCAGACCGATTAGGAAATCGATTGAGCGTCATGTTTTACAGTACGTGTGTTGCTGCAATTGCCATTATTTTAGTGTTGTATTGCCCTGGATTACCGACTGGTTTCGCAGGTATTTTGTTATTTGTTTTTGGTTTTAGCCTGGGATCATTCATGTTGGCATTCGCGATTGGTAAAGAATTAAATAGTGCGGCGCTGACTGCGAGCGTGATTGCAATGATTAATACTAGTGATGCTGTGTTGGATGCGATTACTGAGCCTGGAATTGGTAAGTTATTAGATGTGAATTGGGATGGGAAGATTGTTGATGGGGTGCATTATTTTTCGTTGCATAGTTATCATGTGGCGTTAGGGGTGTTGCCGCTTTATTTGATTGTGGGGGCGGTTTTGTTGTTATGGGTTAGGAAAAACTAGATGTGGCTTCGAGAAATTTACCAATAGTGTTTGTGTTCGGGGCGATATAGGGAGATTTTATTTTCAGCGGATGAAAATTGAATTGCACCATCTTCTACGGTGTCATATTGTGTTACACCTAATTCATGATATTTTTCTATTACTGATGGATTAGGAAAATGATAACGATTTAGATAACCCACCGGGAACCAAACCATCTTGGGATGAATAGCGGTTAAAAAATCATTGAGCGCGGAAGTTTTACTGCCGTGATGTGGTGCGATCATGATTTCTGATGGTAGATTATTAAGTTGTGTTGCCAGCAAATATTTTTCCGCTTTTTTCTCTATATCGCCAGTTAAAAGCACCGAGTGTAATTGATTACTCACCTTTAACACACAGGAGCTATTATTATCTAAATTTAATGTATCTAGAGTGGGAAAGAGAAATGTAAAATTCACACCATCCCATTGCCAATTCTCACCAGCTAAACAATACGTTGGACGAAAAGATAATATTTTTCCCGGCACGCTAGTTTTAGTTTCAAGGATCGGGAAATAATTTGCTAATGCCTCTGAACCACCAATATGATCATTGTCACCATGGCTGATGACTAACAAATCAATTTTTCTTGCGCCTATCGAACGCAAAAAAGGTGCCACAACACTTTCTCCCATATCAAAATTACTTCCGAGTTTTGGACCAGCATCAAAAACCAAAAGATGATTTTTAGTTTGAATCACAGATGAAAGACCTTGGCCAACATCCAGTAAAGACAAAATAAATTCGCCCTCTTTCGGAACGGTAGCTTGATATAAAATAATGGGGAGAAGAAAAATCAATGAAAAATATTTTCCTGGAAATCCTGCTGGTGATAACCAAAGTATTACTGCAACGCAAGTTGACAACAAAATCCAGTTATTAGGCATTACCTGATACCATGATGCCCAATGAAGATGAGCAAGCACAGTTAGCACTTTCCATAAAAGACCGAGGATTTTATCTGCTAACTGCAGCATTAATCCGCCTAATTTTACCGAAAAGAGTAATAATGCACATCCAAACAATGTCAATGGCACGATAACAAAACCAACACAAGGTATCGCGATGCTATTTGCAATAAATGAAACGAATGAAAATTGCTGAAATAACCAAATTCCGAAAGGAATTAATCCGAGCGCAATTACCCATTGAATTCTACCTAATTTCCACCATAATCCGTGTGTTGATATTCGTCCGCTGACGCCATAAATAATCAATGCAACTGCCGCAAATGAAAGCCAAAAACTATCTGTCAACACGCTCAATGGATTCAATAACAACACGCCTAGTAAGGCAATACTCCATGCTTGCCAAGAAAGTATTTTTCGTCGCAGCAGAAACGCAACAAAAAAAACGCATAACATAATAACTGCGCGTTGTGTCGGCAATGAAAACCCTGCTAATGCACTATAAATTAACGCCATCAAACATGCAGCAATTGCGCCTGCATGTTGTGCTGGCAATTTTACTGCTAGCGCTGGAATTCGCCGCCAGATTGCAGCGACTAAGGCAAACATAAAGCCTGACATTAGACCGATATGTAAGCCAGCAATTGCCATTAAATGATTAGTTCCTGTGTCACGCAAAATTTGCCAATTTTCCGCTGATATTCCCTGCCGCTCACCAATCGCAAGAGCTGTAATCCAAGGGGATGTATTGCTAATTGGTAAGTTTTGATTAATTTCATCAGCTAATGATTGGCGTATTCGATCAATCAAATAATTAACTGAATGTGTTGCTAACAATTTATTGTCATTTGATTCGATGATATATCCTGTGGCACGAATATTTTCTTGAAATGCCATTGCTTCATAATCAAATCCACCTGGATTCATCATGCCGTGAATTTTCTTTAATCGAGCGACAAATTGCCATTGATCCCCGACACGTAAATGATTGTCGTTATATTGCCAAGATAATTTAACTAAACCATTTGCATGTTGGTGATTAAACTCATTAATGGAAAATAAAAAAGTTGTGCGCTCTGAATCAATTGCGGGAATAGTTGCAATCACGCCGGAGATTAATATTGGTTTTCCAACCAAGTCATCTGGTATAAACCAGGCGAGATGTAGATAAGAATAAAATAGACACCAAGAAAATCCCAGTAAAAATGCTGTGACTAAACGCATTGGTTTCCAACGTTGCGTTAAGAATTTTATAGCGAGTACAATTATTAATAAAAAAAATGCCCAAAATCGATTAGGTAAAAATGTAAATAATTTTAGTGATAAAATACCAAGTAAAAAAAACAATGAAAATAAACGCATTAAATGATCCTTTTGAACCATAAACTGTTATACCGCACAGTTTTTAACGCGGACCCAGCGACTTAAATCTTAATAGCCAGGTGAATTGATTGAAAGTTAGAGAGTAAATAAGAAAAATAAGTGTCGAAAAAAATTTTAAACTTTGGCGTGAAAAAAGATCATAGCAACGAAGCGCTGTAATGAGGATAATGAAGAACCAAAATAATCAAACTCTGATCAGGCTACCCTCTTCCAGCGCAAACGTCCGCTGCGCCTTCTGTGCAATCTGCATATCATGCGTCACCATGACCACGCTGGTTTGTGAAGAATGCTGCAAATCAAAAAAGAGTTGTAAAACTTTTTCAGCGTTACGTGGGTCGAGATTTCCAGTCGGTTCATCAGCTAATACGCACAATGGGTTAGTGACGAGCGCACGAGCGATTGCGACACGCTGACGTTCACCGCCGGATAATTCTCCGATTTTATGAGTCATACGATTTTTTAAACCCACCAAATCTAATATGTGTGCTGATTTTTCGGTAATTTCGACCGGACTCATTTTACGAATGAGCAATGGCATACCAACATTTTCTAATGCCGTAAATTCTGGCAATAAATGATGAAATTGATACACAAAACCTAAATAGTGATTACGTAAATGGCATTTTGCATTTTCCGATAATGTCACTAAATTTTTGCCGGCCACTTTTACCGCACCGCTGGTAGGCTGATCCAAACCACCTAACAAATGCAGTAATGTGCTTTTACCAGAACCTGAATTTCCGACGATTGCAACTAATTCACCGCGTGGTACAGTTAGATTAACATCACGCAACACTTCGATTTGCGCAACTCCATCATGATAAACCTTACCTAAATTTTCACACGCTATTGCTGATTCACTCTGCACTTCATTATTCATAACGTAATGCCTCCACCGGAATAGTACGCGCAGCGCGCCAAGCAGGATAAATTGTTGCAAGCAAACTTAAAATTAATGCGGAAACACCAATTCGGATCACATCACTAGATTGTATTTCAGACGGTAAGTAATCAATAAAATAGACGCTCGATGATAAAAATTGCACATGAAAAATATGTTGAATCCAATTCACGACGCTGGTCACATTTAGCGCCAGCAAAATTCCGCTAAGCACACCAAGCAATGTACCAGCGACGCCAATAATTGCACCCTGGACAATGAATATCATCATCACCATTCGTGGAGTCGCGCCAAAGGTTCTTAAAATAGCAATATCTGACTCTTTTTCATTTACAACCATGACCAATGTGCTCACCAAATTAAAAACGGCAACAGCAATAATTAACATTAAAATAAAAAACATCATGTTTTTTTCTAAACTTACCGCATGAAAATAAGCACCAAACTGGTCTGTCCAATCTAACACACGCGCATTTGGACCCAGTGATTCGGATAATTGTTGTGAAACTAAAGGTGCTCGATAGACATCCTTAATAGTTGCATGAATACCCGTCACTGAATCGCCTAACACCAATAATTTTTGCGCATCACTAATATTGATAAACGCAAGTCCCGCATCAAAACCAAATCCACTGCCGGCACGAAAAATTCCGATGACGGTAAAACGTTTTGAACGCGGGATAATTCCAGCTGGTGTTAACGAAAGATGTGGCGTTAACGCCAATACTTTGTCACCGACTGCAACATCTAATCGATTCGCCAAATCTTCACCGAGTACAATGCCAAAACTTCCTGGAACAAGTTGAGTTAATTTTCCTTGCACCATTTTATTCGCTAATTCAGAAAGATTTTTTTCTGCTGCAGGGTCAATGCCGTTAATCATCACAGGTTGCACAAATCCTTCATGCGTTAGCATCGCTTGTTCACTGGCATAAGGCGCGACCGCAGTGACTGAAGGATTTTTTTCAATAATTTTTTCTGCTTCTGGCCAATTTTCCAGAAAACCTGACATAGTTGTGACAGTAACTGGTGGCCACATACTAAAGACGCGGTTTTTAATTTCACGGTCAAAACCATTCATGACGGACAAGACTGTGATTAACACCATGACACCCAGCGCAATACCAATCATCGACATCATCGAAATGAACGAGATGAAATGATTGCGGCGCTTGGCACGTGTGTAACGTAAGCCGATAAAAATAGCGGCGGGCCTAAACATAATATTTCCTCTTAACTATTGTCCATTTGAAACAATCTAAAAAAATTCTTCGTCGTTTGCTTAGCAATCACCGCAACATCTACTCCACGCAACTGTGCAATATATTCTGCCACATAACGAACATACGCCGGTTCATTCTGCTTACCTCGATGTGGCACAGGCGCAAGGTAAGGAGAATCTGTTTCAATTAACATACGATCCAGCGGCATTTGCTTTGCCACAGCTTGAATTTCCTTTGCGCTATTAAATGTGACAATGCCTGAAAATGAAATATAAAAATTTAGCTCCATTGCACGCGTTGCCATATCCATATCTTCAGTAAAACAATGCAAAACACCGCCAATTTCAGCCGCATTTTCTTCACGCAAAATGGTTAAAGTATCTTCTTTTGCTTGGCGTGAATGCACAATTAACGGTTTTTTTAATTTTTTTGCTGCACGGATATGATGACGGAAGCGATCTTGCTGCCATTTTAAGTCGCCGCTGCTGCGAAAATAATCCAAACCCGTTTCACCAATCGCAATAATTTTATCATCACTACCAAGCTTAACTAAGTCTTCAACTGTGGGTTCATGTTCAACAACTTCATTCGGATGCAAACCAACTGAAAAACTCACATTTGGAAATGATTTCGCAACCGCAATCATCTGCGGAAAATCTTTCAGTGTGATGCAAACGCATAGCATATACTTAACACCTTGCGAATCTGCAAATGCCAATGCTTTAGCTAAATCACCGCCATGGGGAGTTAAGTCCAATTGATCAAGATGACAATGTGAGTCGACTAAGTACATAATAATTTCTGCCAGCGAATAAATAATTCTTCTAATAATAATTGACGATTCATGTTTACGGAGCTCAACACCAATTGATACATTTTCTGTAGAAAACTAATGTATTCGAGCAATTGTGGTGGAGCGATTTTCTGCGTTAAATTCACCAGCGCAGCGTGATAATCATAATTGACCAAATTATCAATTCCCGTTATAGCACGCAGTAAGTCACGCACCCAAATCATCAATAAATCTAACGTTAACAATGAACTTTTTTCCGCCCAATCTGCTGCGAGTTTCAAGGGATTAGCCGCAGATTCGCTTAATTGACACAATCCTTGATATAAATTTTGGCGCAACTCTAGCATACCCTCAGCCAAAAACGTTTGTGCTTTAAGCGGCGCATTTTCAGCAATCGTTAAAAGCAGTGCGGCATCTTGTGCAGGCACCGATTGTTCTAGCCAGGCAAGCGCAACATCCGTTGCAGGCTTAGGAAAATTGATACGCTGACAGCGGCTGGTGATGGTGGCTGGTAATCGCGTGCTTTGCGCACTAATTAAAATAATGACCGTTTTATCTGTTGGCTCTTCTAGCGTTTTTAATAAAGCATTTGCCGACGCCATATTCATTGCATTTGCTGGATTGATAATGATGACTCGATAGCCACTCATTAATGCTGTTTCATTGGCGGAGTGAACCAATGCGCGAATTTGGTCTATCTTAATCATCTGGCCAGCTTCTTCTGGCTCAATCCACAATAAATCAGGATGCGTATCTGCCTGCGTCAAACGGCAGGATTTACATTGACCACAAACTTCGCCCGAACTTGCAGGTGTGGAGCACAATAATGCATGCGCAAATAATTTTGCAAACTGTCTTTTACCAATACCCTGACTGCCGGAAAACAATAATGCGTGCGGCATTTGTTCGCGCTGCTTGCGTTGCCAAAGTGATTGCCAAATTTCATTTTGCCACGGCAAAATCAGATTATTTTTCACTTAATTAACTCCGTGAGAATTTTTTCTAATTCTGCCTGCACATTTTCTAATGACTGCGTTGCATCAACAATCACAAATCGGTGCGGGAATTTTGCGGCGCGCTCCAAATAAACTGCGCGCACACGTTCAAAAAAATCCACTTTTTCTTGTTCAATTCTATCTTGCGGACCGCGATGTTTTGCCCGCGCCAAACCGATAGCTGCCGGGGCATCAAGTAAAATGGTTCGTCGTGGTTGCAACTGCCCCACAATCCATTGGTCAAGCTGGTTGATTTGCGCCATTTGCATTTCACGGCCGCCACCTTGATAAGCATAAGTCGCATCCACAAAACGATCGCTTACTACCCATTTTTTTGCTTGCAGCGCGGGCAAGATAACGCGCGCGATATGCTGTGCGCGACACGCAAACATGAGCAGCAATTCTGTATCAATTGTCATATTTTCTTCTGCATTTGGCGTCAACAAGATATGGCGAATTTGTTCCGCGATAACTGTACCGCCCGGTTCGCGCGTGACAATAAATTGTTGATTATGTTGAGTTAAATACTGTTGAATAAATTTGACGGCGGTTGATTTTCCAACGCCTTCAATGCCTTCAATCGTGAGGAATTTTTCGGTTAACTGCGCCTGCACGTTTCACCTCCTAGTGGAGAATATGTGGCATGACTAAATTTAAAAAATAAAACCGCACTAATGCCGCGTTAAAAAATGTTGCCGGGAATTTTCCCGCACGTGCTTCTTTCACTGCAATGTCATGCTCTGCGAGTGTCGCTGAAAACTGATGACTGCCATCGCCATTTTCACGCGCCACAAAATATAAATAATTATGATGCTTTGGATGCATAGCTGCATTCAGCGAATCCATACTGGGAATTGCAATCGGTGTCGGCGGCAATCCTTTCACAACATAAGTGTTATAAGGATTATGCGCTAACAAATCCTTGTGATGAATAACTCCGTGATAACGTGTTCCCATTCCATAAATCACAGTCGGATCAATTTGCAACAACATATTTTTGTGGATGCGATTCACAATTACGCCGGCAATCAACGGCCGATCTTGCTCAACCTTCGCTTCTTTTTCAACTAATGATGCGGCTGTCAACGCTTCGTAAGCAGAGCGAAATGGCACGCTAGTATCGCGTTTTTTCCACGCTGACGTTAATTTTGTTTGCATTAAATTATAAGCTCGCTTTAATAACGCAATATCCGTTGATCCTTTGATGAAAAAATAGGAATCCGGGTAAAATTGCCCTTCTGGTTTGACATCTGCATGTCCTAACTGTTGCATAACTGCAGCATCATTTAGTGTGGTTATCGTGTGCTTGATATTTTCATCATGATCTAACGCGTGTCGCAATTGCACAAAATCCCAACCTGGAATAATGGTGAAAATGTGATAAGCCAATCCTGTACCAGTCGTAATTTGTGTCAGCAAACTCGTAGTCGTTGTTCCTTTGGGAAAAAGATATTCACCTGACTTCAATTGATGCTCAGCGCCCTTCATCTTAATGAGTAAATTGAACAGCCAAGGATGTTTGATAATATTCAAGATATACAAATCGTTTACGACGATACGCATGGAAGTATTATCTGGAACGGTGTATTTGATGCCTTCGTCCACTGTCACTATCGACGTTCTTAAAAAAGTGACCCATGTGATCAAGCAGCACAAACAAAGAATGAGTAATGTGCTGATAAAAAAAACTAATGTGCGTCTAGTAGTGACCATCATTCAGTGAACAGACGAAACAACAATGTTCCATTCGTTCCGCCAAATCCAAACGAATTCGACATTGCTGCATTAATTTTCATTGGTTGCGCCCGGTGTGGCACAAGATTTAAATCACAGCCTTCACTAGGATTATCTAGATTAATGGTTGGCGGTGCAATTTGATCACGAATTGCCAAGATACAAAATATGGCTTCCACTGATCCAGCTGCTCCGAGCAAATGCCCTATCATTGATTTGGTGGAACTCACTGCTAATTTATAAGCATGATCGCCAAAAGTGCGCTTAATCGCTTTTACTTCCAACTCATCGCCTAATGGCGTTGAAGTAGCGTGCGCGTTAAGATAATCCACTTCATTGACATTCATACCAGCATCACTGATAGCAGTATTCATCGATAATGCTGCACCTAATCCATCCATATGTGGAGTCGTGATGTGGGATGCGTCATCACTCATGCCAAAACCAGCTAATTCAGCGTAAATTTTTGCACCACGCTGTTTTGCATGTTCATAACTTTCTAACACAATCACGCCGGCTCCATCGCCTAAAACGAAACCGTCACGATCTTTGTCAAATGGACGACTGGCTTGCGCTGGTGAATCATTTCGCGTCGAGAGTGCACGCATAGCAGCAAAACCACCGATGCCAAGCTTGGTTGTGGCCATTTCAGCACCACCTGCAACCATCACATCTGCATCGCCGTACATAATTGCACGGGCAGCTAAACCAATGTTATGAGTACCGGTTGTGCAAGCAGAAACAACAGCAATGTTAGGTCCGCGCATACCATATTGAATCGCCACATTACCGGCAATCATATTAATTAAAGCGCTGGGAATAAAAAATGGCGAAATACGTCGTGGGCCTGATTCGAGGAGAACTGAATGCATTTTTTCAATCATTGGCAAACCACCAATGCCCGAACCAATCGCAAGTCCGATACGATTAGCATTTTCTTCAGTCACCACTAAACCTGAGTCTTGGATTGCTTGAATCGCAGCAGCCATACCATATTGAATAAAGATATCTTTTTTGCGCGCTTCTTTTTCCGACATGTAAGGCAGCGGGTCGAAATTTTTCACACGGCTGCAAATTTTGCAGCTTAAATCAGATGCATCAAAATGGTCAATTGCGCTAACACTGCTTTTACCAGCCAGAATAGCTTGCCAAGTATCTTCTACATTCAAACCCAAAGGAGTAACCATGCCGAGGCCGGTTACTACGACGCGTTTTTTCAAAGCCATATTAACCTTTGCTGTGTTCTTCTAAGTGAGCATTAATATAATCAATTGCTTGTTGAATCGTGGTGATCTTTTCTGCGTCTTCATCTGGAATTTCAGTTTCAAATTCTTCTTCCAACGCCATCACTAACTCAACGGTGTCTAATGAATCTGCACCTAAATCATCAACGAAAGAAGCATCGTTGGTAATTTCTTCTTCTTTCACGCCTAACTGTTCAACTACAATCTTTTTAACACGTGCTTCTACAGTACTCATAATCACCTCTCTATTAAACAAACTAAAATCTAATTTTTGCTAGTTTAGTTAAAAACCTATAACTTTCAAGCCTAATTTTTTGTATCTAACCCACTACCTTTCAGATACGAATCTATCTCACTCATCTTGAGGTGTAATGGATATATAAAAATCAGGCTAGAAAAACAAAAAACACCTTACCTATGCCTCTCACTCTGTAACTGACTTTCAATACGAATTAACTGCTCTTTTAATTGAATATTACTGTCATAGCATTTATATAATAAGAAAAATGTGCTAGAAAAAGTTCCAATTACAAGCGGAATTAAAATTCCCATAACCCAATAAAACACATGATTGGAAACTTTTTGATCAATCTCGTTATCGTGTTTTTCAAGCTTCTTATCAAACTCAGCTCTAAGTTTATCTGTTCGCTCTAATGTAAACTGTTCAGGTTCCATTTTTGTCATCAGAGATCCTTAACTGATCAATCTTTTGGAAAAAATTAGTTATATTTTGATCAGAAGAGTCGTATCTTAAGCCAAAAGAACCATTTTGGAATGAGATGCTAAATTGTGCACGATTACCGTCTATAAGCTTTCTCTCTATGCCAATGATAGTACTGAGTGGAAAACTGCTCGACTTAATTTCATTTGCGTCAATATCAATTTTAAGCAATCGCAGGTTAGTCAGAATATAAACGATAACCCCTTTTATATTTTCACCCAAGTTAGCATTCGTCACCAAATGGGCAGTCGGATTATCTCCATTTACCGTTGTAACAATAAAATCAGTCACTTGTTGTTTTCTTGACTTATCTATTCTTGAATTATCCAGGTTAAAAATATCCTCGATAACGGCATTTAGTGTCTCTTTTTTTCTGGGTAAAGCCATAATAACGCCTTATTTTTATATCAAAACTCAACAAAAAATAGATTTTGACTGTTTCATTTGATGCAATCAAGAAGTTTAAATAATTCTCAAGCCATGTACATTCCGCCATTTACGTGTAATGTCTGGCCAGTAATATACCCTGCCGCATTAGACGCAAAAAACAACACCGCGGCAGCAATATCTTCACTCTGCCCTAAACGTTGCATGGGAATTTTTTGTAATAACGCGTTCCGCACTTCTTCTGGCAGATCACGTGTCATATCGGTATCGATAAAACCTGGCGCAATTGCATTAACGGTAATATCTCGTGAACCCACTTCTTGGGCTAATGATTTAGTGAAACCAATCATGCCGGCTTTTGCTGCAGCATAATTCACTTGTCCCGCATTTCCAGTTGATGCAACTACGGAACTAATGTTAATAATTCGTCCCCAACGGGCTTTAATCATATCGCGTAGGCACGCTTTACTCATGCGATAAATCGAATTGAGATTCGTGTCGATAACGCTATTCCATTCGCTATCTTTCATGCGCAGCAATAAATTATCCTGCGTCACAGCAGCATTATTCACCAAAATATTAGGCATACCGTATTGCTCTTTAATGGTGGCAAGCACCGTATCAATCGAGTTTTGCTCAGCGACATTCAATTGCAAACCACGGCCATTAATACCCACTTCTTTGAATGCCTGAGTGATTTTATCTGCGCCTTCTTGTGTGGTTGCGGTGCCCAACACGGTCGTACCAGTACAGCCCAAAGCTAACGCTATCGAATGGCCAATACCACGGCTAGCTCCTGTGACTAATGCAACGCGGTTAATTTCTGACATGCAAAACTCCTCTCAATTGGTCTATATCGGCGGTATATTGTAACTCGATTTCAGGCGCTATGCGCTTATTTAATCCAGTTAAAACTTTGCCTGGGCCGCACTCGATAATTTGTTTTATACCCTGTTTGGCAAATGCTTGAATGGTTTCGACCCATCTTACCGGCATAAATAATTGGCGCGTTAAACCATCGCGGATACTCTCTGGCGTTTCATACAATTTGGCATCGACGTTATTTAATACTGGAAGGACAGGTGTTTGAATAGTAATTTGCGCTAATTGTTGCGCTAAACGATCAGCCGCAGGCTTCATTAAGGCGCAATGCGAAGGAACGCTAACTGCTAATCGTTTTGCTAATTTGGCACCAGCCGCTTTTGCATTTTGAACCGCACGGTCAACTGCATCAGCATGACCTGCAATCACCACTTGGCCTGGTGAGTTAAAATTTGCAGGTGATAACACATCATTTTGTCTCACTTGATCACAAAGCGCGCTCACCTCTTCATCAGATAAACCGACGATCGCAGCAAGTGCTCCGAGACCTGTAGGACAAGCATCTTGCATAAAAGCACCGCGTGCAGCGACAAGTTTTATACCGTCTGTAAATGAAAGCGCTTCCGCACACACTAATGCAGTGTATTCACCTAAACTATGTCCGGCTAAAATTGCCGGCTTTAAATCGTTTGCGAGCAATTGCCAAATGGCATAACTTGCCGCTAATAAAGCGGGTTGTGTATGAACAGTGCTATCTAATTTTTCTGCAGGACCAGAGTGGCTTAATTCCCATAAGTCATAGCCTAAAGCATCGGATGCTTCAGCGAAAACAGACTGAACGGATGGAAATTCAGCGGCGATATCTGACAACATACCAACGGATTGTGAACCTTGACCTGGAAATACTATAGCGAGTGAACTCATACTTTTCACCTTGAAGAACCCAAACTTAGACAACGCAAAAAATATCTTGGTATTTCGTTTTCAGACCTTATGGTGCATGGATGCACCATCAAGACCGCAGGAAGCAGCTCCGTCTGAAAACGAAATACCAAGATATTTTCGCCCTCAACAGAATCTCTAATAATTTAATATTTAATTAACGCCGAACCCCAAGCAAGACCACCACCAAAACCTTCCAATAACAACATATCGCCACGCTGAATTTGTCCATTGCGAACTGCTTTATCTAAGGCTAATGGAATAGAAGCACTCGATGTATTGCCTTGATCTTCCAGGGTGATTGCCACGCGTTCCATCGGTAAATCTAATTTTTTCGCCATCGCTTGAATAATACGAATATTCGCTTGATGCGGCACCAACCAAGTCACTTGCGAACGTTCCATTGAATTCGCAGCCAATGTTTCATCAAATAATTCGCCTAACAAATTAACCGCTAATTTGAATAATTGATTGCCGGTCATCTTAATAAAAAGTTCTTGTTCAACATCGAATGGCTTACCGATACTGATAGGCATGGATAAAACATCTTTGTGTGTTCCATTCGCATGCAAATGCGTAGATAACACTCCAGGTTGATCGCTTGCTTGCAACAACACTGCGCCAGATCCATCACCAAACAATACGCAAGTGCTGCGATCTGTCCAATCTAAAATACGCGACATTACTTCACTGCCAATCACTAAAATATTATTGGCTGTACCATTTCGAATAAATTGATCTGCGATACTCAAACCATAAATAAAACCTGCACATGCAGCAGAATTTAAATCGAATGCCGGACAACCCGCAATTCCTAATCGATCTTGTAACAAACACGCTGTGCTCGGAAACATTTTTTCCGGTGTGGTGGTTGCAACAATAATCATACCCACTTCAGCCGGTGTGATTCCTGCCGCTGCCATTGCTTGACGAGCAGATTGTTCTGCCATTGAAGCTGCTGTTTCGTGTTTTTCTGCAATATGCCGACGTTGAATACCGGTACGTTCTAAAATCCATTCGTTAGTTGTGTCTACCATTTTTTCTAAATCAAAATTGGTAAGCACTCTTTCTGGCAAATAACCGCCAGTTCCTGCAATACGTGAATATTTTTTCATGCTGAATCACCTGTTGAATTGCGATCATCATGCTGTACTTGGCTCATGATGCGCTCGATCTCGGAACTAATTTTTTGCGGAATATTTTTTTCGACTTGCACAATCGCTTCTTCAATTGCATGAGCAAATGCTTTCGCATTCGCGCCACCATGACTTTTGATAACCGTGCCGGGCAAGCCAATAAAACTTGCACCATTGTAACGATCTGG